>Ga0123342_1006572_pt1 | contig 16015 bp, 25 predicted proteins | sample Turbeawhitnodule_FD_89960 | JGI IMG/M metagenome (GOLD analysis project Ga0123342, IMG submission 89960) | Root nodule microbial communities of legume samples collected from Mexico - Turtle bean Mexico white nodule | ecosystem: Host-associated > Plants > Roots > Nodule | place: Mexico: Nepantla... | reverse complement strand
GGTTGGGATCAGGATCATAAACTCTCACATAGAGCTCTTCACCCAAATACCAGCTTTGCAAGTTCTGTGATCTCAGATTCCACATTCCTGGGTTGTCAGGGTACACATACACTGCACTCCACCCTCCAGGGTACACTTGTACGCTCGACCGACCAACAGGATCATACAGATTATAACTTGACCGTGATTCTCGACTCCATTCTCCTTCCCCCATTCTAAAAACAAGTATTTCTTATTTATCACATTCAACAAAATAATGCTCATGCTCATCTCACTGTCAAATGTTGCCATGCATACTTTTCTACATGAAACCTCATTTTATACTAAAACCCTTCAAAATGAAGCAGACACTTACCCGACCACAAAGAAGCTATATCCATCTAAATGCCAAGTATCAATGATGTCTAAATTGTTTTTTAGCACTATCTCCGTCCACCCTTTGTGCAATGCACTGGCAACGAAAACTCCACGCACGGCCTCAGTATTTGAACTGTTCTTAGAAAAAGCATCGAGTTCATATACTCCAGTTCCATTGGAAAAGTAATCAGCTAGCTTCAATGGAGTATCTGGGGTCAAGTAAGACACATTGTTGACAGTGTAGTGAGATAACCCATCAATAGTTGCTATAGACGCGTTTAGAATGAAAGTCTCTGATATTGTCACATTTGATACATTGAACGTTCCTTGAGGATTAGGCCTTGCAGCTCCAGTGGTCAGGTTCCACCTTCAATTCAAATAAACCCACAATGTGAATGCTTTAATATGTTCTAAACATTGACTCTAGGATCTTAGTTTTCATAACTGCTCAAAACTGTTCGGGGGCATTATTGATATTGCCAACATTCACATTATAGTATGGTGACAATAAGAAAGCAAACAAACAAACACAGGAAGTTTTAGGTACACTATACAGAGCACCATTTATGGCCTGCAATTACTTGATGGATTTTGCTTGGTTGATGGAGAATTGCACATCAAAGGGATCTGGACCACTTGGGAGAGAGCCCTTAGCTGGTGTGGTAGAGTTATTATAATGAAGCACAGCAACGCCAACGAGAGTGTTATTATTTGTGGCATTACTCATTTTAGGAGAGGCCACTACGTAGTAATCAGCAGCATCTTGATTTGCTGTGACAAGCACTGAATAGGATTGACCTACATGAACATCAAGAGACTCCAACTCTATTTGATTGACATAAGAACCTTCAGTTTCAACCAAAACCATTTGATGATTTTGAATCCTGAAATTGAAGCTCCAAGTTGTCCCTACGTTTGATATCCTAAGCAGATATGTTTTTCCTGAGACACATCATCATAAAGGAGTTAAGTCAATAGACAACATGATCATAAAGTGAGTCTCTAGCACTTTCTCTTATTCACTTCTTACCTTGTGTAACATTGATAGACTCATATGACACAGAAAAATTGTTCATATACGGTCCTTTGCCATTTATTAGCATCCAATCAGGAGGAAGAGCCCTACCCATATACAACCTGGACCTAATATCCTGGTCAAAATAATATTCAGAAATTGCAACAAACATAAATACAAAATAAGTAACTATAAATAAATTAAAGATCAGGAAATGAAGTAGCATTCCATGGAATTGCTAAAGGCATAATAATATCAATGTTTAAAAGTGAGTGTCGATGGTCAAAAGGCAAGGAAACAGCGAGTTACCTTGTAGCTGGTGCTGTACCAGTCTCCAATCAGAAGATCAAATTCTGTCTCTGGTTTTGGAAAAGGAACACTTATCACAGGTCGATTGTTGACTCGAATTGGACCAAACCCTCCACCAGCTTTAAGGAAATTGATGGAAGGAAAATAGGAGAATGTGCCAATCTGGTCTTTGGCTTGGAAATCATAAGTCCAATTCCAGCCAGGTGGAATGGGGCAGTTTGTACCAGAAACACCATCTTGCCATGAATTTAACCTTTGGTGTATGCCATTCCTACACCAAAATGAAAATTCCATAAATTTAAACCATATCCTCCCTCCTAAAACTAATCAATACCAAAATAATCAAAATATATGAATCTTGGAAGTGGTCTTTAGCTGTGGCTTTCTAATGCCACTCCAAATAGTATAACTATTGATTATTTGTCAAGGCCATTAATATGACGAGATAAAGAAAGAGAAAAGTATTAATAACATACCATGTAAATAGCAAGGGATCATCTAAACCATTGAAAACATTGACATGAATATTATCATTTGTTGTTGCGTTTATAAGGGGTCCCGGGAACATGCCATTGATTGTTATTACCTGCCAAATATATGAGCAACAATATTAGTGAACAAGGAGTAAGACAAATAAAAAGATGAATAGGTGAAAGGTATTTATAATCCCCACTGGTTGATCAGTAGAAACAGGCTTCAAATTGAAATCAGTGGAAACGTGCCAATCAAGGAATATATCAGCAGCAGTGGCTGTTATGATCAAGAATGGTAGCACCAGAATTGCACATATAGAAAGTTTGAGCTGAGGAGCAACAAAACGTGCAGCCATTGAAATGCCACCACAGTGTCTTGCTTTGGATGTGACTATCATTGCCTCCTATCAGTTGGCTTTGAACAGTTTAAATAGCTTTGAACTTATCAACTGCTAAACATGAAAGGAAGAAAAGTCCAGAGAGGTTCCGTTAACTTCATATAGAACAGCCGGCCAATCAATGTCTATTCATAAGGAACTCAACACCCAAGCAATATAATGCAAAATAACAACAACGTGAGAGCAAAATCGAAACACAAACAATCAATTAAAAAATATAAAATTTTTGAATTACTAACAAAGCAACAAATTTTAATAAAAAATTATTGAAAATACACTAAATTAATAAGAAACTTAAAATTTAATAAAAATAAAGAGCTCATAACGTCTTTAGATGTTTTATTATTATAATGATGACGTTTTAAGGATCTTGGTGTTAAAAGTGTTTTTTAAATAAAAATATCAATAGTTGTCTCAAAATTTCAATGAATAAAATAATTTTTTTTATAATTATATGAATAGTTTATCATAATTTAAAATATAGTTATACCTTTATAAATTAGTTGTCATGCCTTTTAGTTATCATGCCCTTAGTTATAACATAATTTTTATATTCAAAATTATTTATTTATGAGAATTTTTAATTATATAATACACATTTCCCATATGTATTATGTATTTTGCAAACTAAAATAACAGGGAACAAGTGTCTTTGAATATAAAAAAATATGTTTAACATTTACAATCAATAATTTTAATTGTTATATAAGTTTATTTTTAACTATTAAAAGTTTCTAATAAAAATAAATGAGATTTATTTTATTGTAAAATATCAAATATGAATTTTCATTTTCATTATGAATGAGACTATTTTGTTAATTTATTATTAAACAATATAGCTTCAATTTAGTAAACATCATAAGAAAATATAATTTTATTTGATTGAGCGCAAAGAACAAATCTCTTTGGTGATAAGATTTTTGTTCGGTTCTCTCTCCTCTGAAGAGTTTTGGTGTGGCTAGGGTTTGTGTGGGTCACTATTCATTCTCCAGCTTGGTGGTGGACAGTGGTGGTGCAGGGGTCGTGGGTGTTGGTCGGTGGCGACACGACTGGCTACCGAGATGTTGGTGGTGGCATAGGGGCTCTCTACATCTGCATTCAAGGTGCATTCTTTCCTTCAATTTCTTCTTGGAAATTCTATTGCACACAACCAAAATTTCCACCTTTTTCATGTAACGAGTTCTAATTTGTGGTAAAGTCACGATTTTTATCAACATTTGTGGTAAAGTCAAGATTTTTAGATGGTGCGTCCAGTGGGATGGTGGCGGCTGGTGTGGGCTGGTCGACAACTTGTTAGCCTTTGAAAATGGCGGAAGGCTCTATGAGTTTCCTCATCCCATAGGCTTGTTTGATGGATCGAGAAGTGTTCCCTAATAAGAAAGCGTCTGTTATGTCAGGTCAGAGGAAGACTTTTGTCAAACTTTGGGAAATACATTTGACATTCCTTTGTCCCAACTACCTACTCCTTGTATTAAGGGACACATGGTTGTTGTCCGGGTTAATGAGGCATATTACTTGGGTGGTCTTGAGGATTTCAAGACCCATTTACATGGTTGGATTATTCTATCTAAGGGGGATAAACCTCTCACACACCTTGATTTAACTAAAAAAGTTGCAGCTGGTGTGGAAGGCTCTTGGACCGTGGAAGGCCATTCCTTTTGGGAAGGGTTTCTATGAGTTTGAGTTCGCTTCTTTAGAAGACATGCGATGGGCCCTCAGGATGGGTTCATTGCAGTTATCTCCTGTTTTCTTGAGATTGTTTGCCTGGACAAAAGACTTTCTTTCAGCTATGATGAAGACTTGAGAGATAAAGCATCCCCTGACCAAGTCTAACCCTCTAGAAGGATGACCCGGAGCATGAAACAGGATCCAGGGCTAGGTTAGGGCCCACCACTGGCCAGTGCTTCAGAGCCCATCATTCCTCAGAGGATCACTAGAAGTAGAGTCCAAGCCATGGGAGCTGAGCACCAGCTAGTCTCTTTGTTTTAATTTTAGTAGAGTAGGGTCCATTTAGTATAATAGGGTGTGTATTTATCATTTTAACTTGTGCCTAGTCCATTAGGGTTAGAAGGTAGCCCTAGCTTCTAGAAGCTAGAATTAAGGGGTTGCATTGACCTAGGTCGCCCCTCTCATATCCCTTTTCTACCCCTCCCCTACCTTGCCCACCAAGGCACCCATTCCTATAAATAAGGTGCCTTGCCTCATGTATTTGCACTTGATTTTGAAGATGGTAAAGAAAATATGCTTGAGTGATTAGTGAGCTTTGTCTCCTAAATGAACCGGGGTCTTATCTTGAGTGTGTGAGCATTTCAAGTGGTGGCTCTTTCTCACTTATCTTGGAGTTTTCCACCCTCTAAGTGGCGTGTTCATCTTTCCCAATCTCCATAAGCTTTCTTCATCACATCTTTTCCATTCCTTTCCATTTCACCTTTTACTTTCTTCATTATGTTCTTGTTTGTATCTTTTTCCATTCGGTCATCTTCTTCATTCCTTGCTTCATTTTATGCTCTTTAATTTCCGCCCATGCATCATCCACACCATATTATTGTCTTTTTCTCTTTGCCCTTTTGAAGTGAACCTTCACACTTACTTAACCACTTGGTTAAGTTCGTGTCTAGTGGGAATCTTCTTAGGGTTCTCACCTTAAATTGCTAAATCAAAAATCATAAATAGGAGCAACCAATTAAAATGTGCAATCCTAAAAATCAATTCACATCATGTGGTATTCAGAGCATGGTTATTTTGTGCTTAATTGCTTTGAGTTGATTTCGACAAATTATTTTCTAGCACATTTAAATTCTTCCCTTTACCTTTAAGCAATTTAAATTCCGCCTTTACATTCTTGTCATCTACAATTCCGCAATTTTTATTCATTAAGCACTTTAAATTCCGCTTTTGAATTTTATTTTGTGTCAAAAAAATTTTCCTTACTTCTTTTGCTTAAGTCCTTATTTCTTAGTGTTCTAGGAGTCTTTCTACTTATTTTGATTTTAATTGTGAGGAGTTAAAAATAAGTTGGAAATTGTGTGAGTAGTGGTTGATTTAATTCCAAACATAGAATGCAAGTGTTCATATAATTTGAATCCAAACCTAACATCATTTTGAAAAGTGAAAAGTGAAATGACAACAAATATATATGCATACAAAAAGGATATGGAACTTTTGAATCCATAAAGAAAAACAAAGATAAAAGAGTTTTGGAGAAGCATTAACATTTCACCTTTCACTTTGCAAATTTCTAAAGAGGATTCTAAGTATATGACAAATTGTGCTCATAATTGTTGAGTTTAATCCCTCTTACTTTCTCAATTTCAAATCTTCATAATTAAAGTTTAAGTAAGTTTTCTTTAAGTCTTTTTCGTGCTTTTCTTGTTAAACTTTTGTCTTCATCTTATTTCCAATTTGGTTTAGCTTTCTTGCTTTTAATATTTTCTTCCTTGTCTTTCAAATTTTCTTAAGTTTTGTTGTGGGAATCTTGAGTAAGCAAGTGTAAGAGCTCTGTCATCTTTCACTTCAAGTGTTTGCTACCAAGTGTAGACCTTTGTGTTTTGAGTGCAAATATTTCTTGAGTGCCTTGCAATTATTCCCTCCTTTACTACAATTGCCAAGTGACACAAATGAGCAGTGGACAAAATTGTGTTTTTTTTTCACTAGTTGTTTGTTTCTGTTTTGGTGTAAATCATGGTGCCTTTGTCTTTAGGAGAATCTTCAAAGCCTCAATCTTCTTAAAAAGCTTTTCTTTTGGGAGGACTTGCGGAAACTAAGAGGACTTTGGCCCAAAAAAAGAGGAGATGAGGCAATTAGAGGAGAGGTTGCAAAGACTAGAAGTGACTCAAGAAAGACAACATAGAGGAAGGAGATGGGAACAAAGGAGAGCCTCTAGAAGCAACACGCACTATGAGAGTCAAGGGGAAGAACAATATTGGAGAGTGCATAACTTTAAAGAGAGGCGCCACCAACAACCACCATCAAAGCCTTATTTCCCTTTTATTAAATTTCCTAGTTTTAGTGGGGAAAGTGATCCCAATGTGTATCTAGGATAGGAAGCTAAAGTAGAGCAAATTTTTAATGTGTATGAGGTCCAAGAGGACTAAAGATTAAGTTAGCTTCCCTAGAAATCGTAGATTATGCCATGCAGTGGTGGCATCAAACTGTAATGGACATTGGTATGAACAAGAGGTCATTCGTGGTCTCTTGGGATGATTTAAAGGATTGCATGCATGCGCAGTTTGTTCCTCCTCATTATAGGAAGAAACTCTTGTTGAAGCTCCAATGGCTTCAACAAGGACCTAGGACTGTAGATGAATATTTTAAAGACTTAGAAACTACTTTGACCAAAATTAATATGGATGATAGTGAGGAGTCAAAGATAGTTAGGTTTGTGAATGGTTTAAGGACATAAATCCAAGATATTGTAGAATTATAGGAGTACTCTTCTTTGGAAAAATTGGTTCACCTAGCTACCAAGGTAGAATCACAACTTTTGAAGAAAACCAATTTCAAAAATACTCATAATGATAGCTTCTACAAATATTCATGGAAAGATAAAAACAAAAGTTCTACAAAAACTTTTCCTTCCATTTTTTCAAAAGAAACCACTTCTAACCATAGAGTTTCTAAACCTTCCACCTCTACCACTAAGTCACCCACCAAAACCTCTATCACAAAATGTTTTAAATGTCTAGGTTTTGGGAACATAGCTGCAAATTGTCCATCCAAAAGAACCATTATGATTAAGGGGGGATTGTTGTGAGTCACCATAGTTCCCAAACCTCAAGGTCTAGTTCCCCTACCTCTTCAAAAATCCAAAGTGATGATGAATATGAGTTTCCTTGTGAAGGTGATTTGTCAGTAGTAAGGTGCATGCTTGGACACATTCAAAAATCTTTTGATGAGAGTCAAAGGGAAAATATTTTTCATACAAGGTACCTTATTAATGACAAATTATGTTCCTTAATTGTAGATGGGGGTAGTTGCACCAATGTGGCAAGTACAAGAGTGGTGGAAAAACTTGGATTACCCACCATCTCTCATGCAAAGCCTTACAAGCTCCAATGGCTTAGTGAAGAGGGAGAAATAATTGTTAATAAACAAGTCCTCATAGCCTTCTCAATTGGAAAATATAAAGATGAGGTCTTGTGTGATGTTATGCCAATGAAAGCCACCCACATTCTATTAAGAAGGCCATGGCAATTTGATAGAAAAAATTTACATGGTGGCCTTACTAATAAAATTTCTTTTACCTTCCAAGGGCATAAGATCATATTGAAATATCTCTCTCCAAAAGAGGTACATGAAGACCAAGTTAAAATGAAAGAGAAGAGAGAAAATGAAAAAAATGAGCAAAATGAAAAAAAAAGTGTTAAGAAAAGTCTTCTCATCTCCTCCAAAGAGATAAAAAAGGAAATGCTAGCTCACAAGGATATCTTTATAGTCTATCCTAAGAAAAACCTTAAGAATGAGTTGGTGGTAGATAAGTCTAAATGTTTGGATCCTTTGGTAAAGGAGTATCAAGATGTGTTCCAAGAGCCTCCCAAAGGATTACCTCCTCTAAGGGGCATTGAACATCAAATTGATTTCATACTCAAGGGTCTTTACCAAATAGACCAATATATAGAATCAATCCAACCAAGGCTAAAGAAATTCAACAACAAGTTGAGGAGTTAATAGCTAAGGGGTAGGTCCAACATAGCATGAGTCCTTGTGCTATGCTTGTGACTCTTGTCCCTAAAAAGGATGAGAGTTGGAGGATGTGTACGGATTGTCGCACAATAAATAACATAACGATCAAGTATAGGTTTCTCATCCCTAGATTAGATGACTTGTTGGGGTGGATCTCAAATCTTCACCAAAATTGATCTTAAAAGTGGTTATAATCAAATTCGGATAAAACTGGGAGATGAATGGAAAATCGCTTTTAAAACCAAGTTTGGGTTATATGAGGGGTTAGTCATGCCCTTTGGCTTAACCAATGCTCGAAGCACCTTCATGCAACTTATGCATCGTGTTTTAAGACCTTTTATAGGCAAGTTTGTAGTAGTCTACTTTGATGACATCCTTATCTATAGCTTGTCCATAGAAGACCATAAAGAGCATGTTAGGCAAGTTCTAGAAACCCTTAGGCAAAAGGAGTTGTATGTCAATCCAAAAAAATGTATCTTTGCGATGGACCATATTGACTTCCTAGGGTTTGTAGTGAGTCTCAAGGGGTGCATGTTGATGAACAAAAGGTGGCAGAAATTAAAAATTGGCATACACCCACCAATATTAGTGAAGTACGAAGCTTTCAGGGATTAGCTAGTTTCTATAGAAGATTTGTTAAAGAATTTAGTACTATTGTTTCACCTTTCAACGAGATAGTAAAGAAGGATGTAGTGTTCAAATGGGGCCAAGAACAAGCAAATGCTTTTGAAACATTGAAAGACAAATTAACCAAGGCACCCATTTTATCACTTCCCAACTTTACTAAGACTTTTGAGATTGAGTGTGATGCCTCTAACATAGGCATTGGGGTTATCCTCCTTCAAAAGGGTCACCCCAAAGCTTATTTTAGTGAGAAACTCAAGGGAAGTCACCTCAATTACTCCACCTATGACAAAGAGTTTTATGCTCTTGTTAGGGCCTTGCAAAATTGGTAATACTATCTTTTTCCAATAGAGTTTGTGATACATAGTGATCATGAATCTATTATATATTTGAAAGGCCAAAACAAGCTTAGCAAGAGACGTGCCAAATGGGTAGAGTTTATTGATCAATTTCCTTATGTGATCAAACATAAGCAAGGCAAGTCTAATGTGGTGGCGGATGTTGTTTCTAGAAGACACACCTTCTTTAATGTTTTGGACACTCAATACTTGGGGTTTGATCACATCAAGTAAATTTACAAAGATGACCTTGATTTTTCTCTCATCTTTCAATAGTGCTCAAAGGGTGGCCACAAAGACTTTTTCATACATGATGGTTTTCTCTTTAAAGGGAAAAGACTTTGTGTGCCCCAAGGGTCTTTGAGACAATCTCTTATTAGAGAGGCACATGAGGGTGGTTTAATGGGACATTTTGGGGTAGCCAAAACCTTAGATACATTGCATGAGCATTTCTTTTGGCCCCACATGCACAAATTCGTACATAGCTTCTGTGATAAGTGCATAGCATGTAGGAAAGTTAATTCTAAGGTGCAACCTCATAGTTTATATACTCCTCTTCCCATCTCGGACATGCCTTGGGTAGCCATCTCTATGGATTTCATTTTAGCTCTTCCCAAGACATCTAAGGGTATGGATTCTATTTTTACGGTAGTGGATCACTTTTCTAAAATGGCCCATTATATTCCATGCCACAATGTAGATGATGCTTGTTATATTGCAAATCTCTTCTTTAACGAAGTTGTTAGATTGCATGAGCTTCCTAGAAGTATAGTATCTAACAAAGACTCTAAGTTCTTGAGTCACTTCTGGAAGACATTATGGAGAAAACTTGGCACTAAACTCTTGTTTTCTACTACTTGTCATCCCCAAACTGATGGTCAGACAGAAGTGGTCAATAGAACTTTGTCCCAAATGTTGAGATGTCTTATTTCTAGGAACCCAAGGGTGTTAGAAAATTTACTTCCTCATATTGAGTTTGCTTATAATCGAATAGTTAACTCTACTACTTCTCACACCCCTTTTGAGGTTGTGTATGAATTTAATCCCCTCACACCCCTTTTGAGGTTGTGTATGAATTTAATCCCCTCACACCCCTTTTGAGGTTGTGTATGAATTTAATCCCCTCACACCCCTTGACCTACTTTCTATTCCTGTACTTGGTGAGGTGTTGTTCAAGGATGGTTTTGAAAAAACATATTTTATTAAAAACTTGCACCAACACATCAAGCACCAAATTGAAAGGAAGGTAGGCAAGTATGCACAACATGCCAATAAGGGGCGCAAGGCATTGATCTTTGAACCTGGGAACTGGGTTTGTCTTCACTTGAGGAAGGATCGCTTTCCTACTCAAAGGAAATCCAAACTCCTACCACGTGGTGATGGTCCTTTCCAAACTCCTACCACGTGGTGATGGTCCTTTCCAAATCATCAAAAGGATCAATGATAATGCTTATGAGTTAGATTTACCTGACACGTATCTAGGGAGTCATTCTTTTAATGTTAGTGATCTAACTCCTTTCTCTGAAGGTGTTGCAAATTCGTGGACGAACCACCCGGAGAGCATGATGAAGACCTGAGAGATAGAGCATCCCCTGACCAAGCTCAACCCTCTAGAAGGATGACCCGGAGCATGACACGGGATCTAGGGCTAGATCAGGACCCACCACTAGCCAGTGCTTTAGAGCCCATCATTCCTCAATGATCACCAGTAGTAGAGCCCAAGCCATGGAAGCTGAGCACCAGCTAGTCTCTTTGTTTTTAATTTCAGTATAGTAAAGTCCATTTAGCATTATATGGGGTGTATTTATCATTTTAGCTTGTGCCTAATCATTAGGGTTAGAAGGGAGCCCTAACTTCTAGAATCTAGGACTAAGTGGCGTTATTGACCTAGGTCAAATCCCTAGGCCGCCCCTCTCATATCCCTTTTCTACCCCTCCCCCGCCTTGCCCACTAAGGCACCCATTCCTATAAATAGGGTGCCTTGCCTCATGTATTTGCACTTGATTTTGAAGATAGTAAAGAAACTCTGCAGCAATGATTAGTGAGCTTTGTCTCCTAAATGAATTGGGGTCTTATCTTGAGTGTGTGAGCATTTCAAGTGGTGGCTCTTCCTCACTTATCTTGGATTTTCCCATCTTCCAAGTGGCGTGTTCATCTTTCCCAATCTCCATAAGCTTTCTTCATCTCATCTTTTGCATTCCTTTCCATTTCACCTTTTACTTTCTTCGTTATGTTTTTGTTTGTGTCTTTTTCCATTCGGCCATCTTCTTCATTCCTTGCTTCATTTTATGATCTTTAATTTCCGCGCTTGCATCCTTCACACCATATTGTTGTCCTTTTCTCTTTGTCCTTCTAAAGTGAACCTTCACACTTACTTAACCACTTGGTTAAGTTCGTGTCTAGTGGGAATCTTCTTAAGGTTCTCACCTTAAATTTCTAAATAAAAAATCATAAACAAGAGCAACCAATTAAAATGTGCAATCCCAAAAATCAACTCACATCAAGCTACTATGAAGAATACTAAAACTCAAGTTTGGGTTAGAATCTATCATTTGCCTTTGGATTATTAGAGACCAAGGGCGATATTTTCCATCACTAGAGGTCTTGGTACTCCTTTGTCTTTGGATGATCATACCATGACAAAGAATAGGGGTTTGGTTGCTAGAGTGCTGGTGGATATTGATCTATTGTCCCCTCTTCGGGATCACCGTTTGGTTGAACGTCGAGACTTTGCTTTTGTAGCTGATGTGGAATATGAATGGCTCCCTCCATTTAGTTCTCACAGTAAGATGATTAGGCATGAGCTTGCTCAGTGTCGCGTGATTCATGATCAGGGTCGTGTTCCTACACCTCAACATAAACCTTCTCAGAAGACAACTCCTGATGAACGGGAATAGGAGAGGGTCGCGGTTACTAAACAACGTAAAAAGTATCGAAAGAAAGATCCACAGCCGAAGCTCGTGGAAGACCCTATTGATAAATTGACAACTAATGCTCCTGGCGGGGCTAATTCAAATCCACTCTTGGGTCACCTTGCTTATGATAAAACAAATGGAGGGGAGGATGATTTTGCAGATATGCCTCCTCACGAGGATGCCTTGTTTCATGATAGGTCCTCACCTAGGCAAGGGTTGTTCACTTCCACTTCAGATATTTCAAAACCAGGGATGGTAAGGAATTCACCTTCTATTATGCAAGCCAAGGGCTCAAAGTCACAACTTGTAGTACATTCAGTTACGAATCTTACTGATGATCCTCATGTGAAGGTTTATGCTCTTGTGGTTGTACCATCTCCGTCGCGTCCTACCTCTCCTCAGAGAGCTTAATCACCTAGGGATACTAAGGCACCAATTAAGACTCCTATTGATGATAATCATGTGCAGGTCTCTGCTATTGTGACTGTACCATCTCCATCGCGGCATACCTCCACTTAGAAGGCTAAATCTCTTGGGGATGTTAAAGCACTACTACCCGATAATGATACGTTGGTCCTGCAAAATCACTTTTCCTCTCTTGATTGTTTGTAACTACAGATGTGGGAGGTGATCCTCATATTTGTGCATAAATTATTCTGACTACCATTGTTCAATTTAATTATCACCATATCACTGTTGAAAATCGGTTCGTCTCCAAATTTTGGGTTGATCCTAATGAAATGGAAGAGCATGCCAGTGATACTGGGAGGAAATAGTTCACACTAAAAGAAAACCAGGGAGAACACCTAAGAGGACTGGTAAATCCAAAAAAACTGCTAAGGTAGTTCTTTCCACAACGTCAATGAAGGTCTCTTCATTTTTCTGGAATGTTAGAGGACTGGGAAACCACAAAACTGTGAAGATGTTGATTAGTTTACTTAAACTACATAAACCCCTCCTGGTTTTTCTTCTTGAACCTATGATGCCATACAATGATACTTTTGATGTCCTTTCCAAATCTGTTAATATGCATTTGGTGGCTATGTCTCCTATTGTTAATCAAGCTGCAAAGCTTTGGTATTTTTCAGTTCCTAATCTTGCACAAAATTTATTGGTCAATGATCAGTTTATTTATGTAACTTGCCTTCTGCATGATAAATGATTTAGCTTTGCAGGTGTTTATGGTGCTAACACATAATTGGTTAGACGATTTTTGTGGAGGGGTCTTAGTTTCTTCACAGGGCCTTGGTGTATTCTGGGAGATTTTAGTGTTGTGCTATTGGCAGATGATTGCAAAGGGGGGTGGCTCCTGATCAGGTTTCTTGTAATGAATTCCTTGATTGATTAATACTAATGATCTTTCTTTTATGCCTTTTATTGGATCTTGTTATACTTGGTGTAATGGATGGAGAGGGTTGCACATAATTCATAGAAGACTAGATAGGGCTTTATGTAATGGAGTGTGTCTCGATAAATGAGATTTTTGTACTTATCAGATTCTTGTTAAAAATTGTTCTGATCATTCCCTTATCTTGTCAGTCTTGCTAGTAATTCTTTAAGGAATGTTAGTAATTTTCGTTTCTTTTCTATGTGGCTTCAGGACACTTCATGTATGAAACTTATTCATGATTCTTGGGCTAATAAGGTTGTAGGTTGTCCTATGTTTATTTTGCAACATAAGTTAAAAAGGTTGAAAATTGAGCTCTGAGACTGAAATAAAAATTCTTTTGGTAATGTTCACAATGCAGTTCTTCTTAAGCAGGTTCTCCTCCTTGGTATTCAACAAAACTTAGAGACTGCTAGTTTGTCTGATATTGATATGCTTTTCTATCAAGAAAAGATTGCTAAGGAGGAGCTTGATCATGCACTTCACTGTCAATATTTGTTTTGGAAAGAAAGGGCTAATATGTTATGGTTTAAAGATGAGGATCGAAATACTATTTTTTTCCATGTTGTGGTCAAGACGAGAAATAATTCTAGTGGGATTCATCATCTACTGATTGATAATGAGGTTATTGAGGATCCTAAAATCATTGAGAATCATATTTTGGACTTTTATAAAAATCTTTATGTTGAGTCTATTTCTAATGTTTCGGATACAAGTAATATGGAAGATTAATTGGTACTTATATTCCTAAGCTAGTTTCCTCTTAGGAGAATATGATGTTGATAAATGTCTTGATTTTTTGGAAATCAAGAATGTTGTTTTTAATCTTAATGGTAATAGTGCTCCTAGTTTTGATGGTTTTGGTGGTGTTTTCTATCATTCTTGCTGGGAAATTATTGAGACAGATATTTGCAATGCTGTTCAACAGTTTTTTAAACAAAACTTGGTTCTCCCTAGAATGAACAGTAATGTGGTATCTCTTATTCCTAAGATTTAGGGTGCTGATTCCATTAAAGATTACAGGCCAATTGTTGTTGCTAATTTCAAATTTAATATTATTTCCAAGATACTAGCGGGTAGACTTGCACTTGTGGCTACTAGAATCATTTCTCCTAATCAATATGGGTTTGTGTAGGGTAGACAGATTCAGGATTGCAGGTATTGCTTTTTGAAGCTATTAACATGTTTTCGAAACAGCTTAGAGAAGGTAATGTGGCTTACAAAGTTGATATTCATAAGGCCTTTGACACTCTAAGTTGAAAGTTCTTATTATTAGTTTTGACACGCTTTGGTTTTCACCCCTCGTTTGTCAGTTGGATTAGTACAATTCTTCGTTCATCTATGCTTTATATCAAAATAAATAGCATTTTGGTGGGTTTTTTTCCTTGTAGTAGAGGTGTCAAACAAGGTGATCCTTTGTGTCCTTTACTTTGCTGTCTTATAGAGGAAGTTCTTAGTAAAGGTATCTCTAAGCTTATGAATAATAAGAAAATTCTACATATGGCTAGTCCGCAAGATTATCTCACTCCTTCTCATATTTTATATGTTGATGATATATTTGTTTTCTGTAGAGGGATGATAAGTCACTTAGAAATTTGAGTATTTTTCTTAAAACATATGATGATTTTTCTGGTCAATATATAATTCTAAGAGTAGTTTTTTCACCATGGATAATTCAGCAAAATTTGTCACCAAAATTCAACATATTCTTTCTTGTAGTCATGGTTGTTTTCTTTTCAATTATTTACGAGTGTCTATCTTTGTTGGTGCTCCAAAGTGTCGATTTCTTCAACCTTTGGCTGATAGTGTGAAATTGAAGCTAGCATCTAGGAAAGGTAAATCTCTTAGCATGATGGGTCAGATTTAGTTAGTCAATACGGTGATTACTGGATTTCTAGCTTATAGCTTTAATATGTATAAATGGCTTGTTTCACTTTTTAAGCAAGTTGAGTAGTGGTGTCAAAATTTTATTTGGACTGCTGATATTCTGAAAAAAGGCATAGTTACCGTGAATTGGGATACGATCTATTCTCCTTTTGAGAATGGAGGTTTGAAGATTATCAATCTTTGTCATGAAAATAATGCATATCTTCTTAAGCTTGCTTAGAACTTTGCTTATAGCAACAAGCCTTGTGATGAATTTTTACGGCAGGTACACCGCGTTGTCAGAAGTAATAATTTATCACTAAGGACGGATATCAATCCCACAAGGAATAGTTGAATTATCAAGTACAATATTCGCTAAATATAGAAGAGAACAATAAAAAGTGTGTTAAAAGTGGTTGTGTTGGCAATGATCAATAAGAAAACAGACAAAGAAGTGGTAACTTCAAGTTGGAAAAATAGGGATTAGGTTTCAACTCTCTCACTCTCATGTATTTTGATTAGCATGTTAATATTAAGTTCTTTGATTGAAATTGATGCCCGTATAAAATTCATTTATATCGATCTCTCGCATATAAAATTCTTAAGAATGTTTCCTAAATATCAATCTCTCGCATACTTATAAAAACAACT
>Ga0123342_1006571_pt1 | contig 16019 bp, 16 predicted proteins | sample Turbeawhitnodule_FD_89960 | JGI IMG/M metagenome (GOLD analysis project Ga0123342, IMG submission 89960) | Root nodule microbial communities of legume samples collected from Mexico - Turtle bean Mexico white nodule | ecosystem: Host-associated > Plants > Roots > Nodule | place: Mexico: Nepantla... | reverse complement strand
TCATTTGTCCCAGTGGTTAAGTTGATACTTTCCATCTGGTTATGGGTTCAAATCCTACTTGAGGCAAAAATAATAATATCCTTATATTTTTAAGGATCCAAACATGTTGTGCATGTAATCAACAAAGTCTTTTTAAGTTGTGGGCAATTCGACAATTGTGCCTCCAAAATATTAGCCACCTTGTGCTATAAAGTCTCTTGGGCCTTTTTAAGCCTTCCTCTTGTCATGGGTCCGCCTAAGTCTGGAATGGCTTGGTCAAGTTCCTCCTCACTATGCCCTTTGGTTTGGATGTCCTCATCATTTTATTTCCTTCAATTAGTTCCTACACTACTAACATTTCCTAATATTTATTTCTCTCTCATAAAACAGACGCTCCCTCTCATTATGCAATTAATTTTCAAAATAAATTATCTCTTTCAATTCATAACCACTTCTCCACCTCTCTTTCAATTCATAACTGTTCCTCCACCTCTCTTTCAATTCAAAACCGCTTTTCTACCTCTCTTTCAATTCAAAATCGCTCCACTACGTATACCAAATATTGTAGAAAAAATAAGAAATGACACAATGACCATAATACAATAATAAAATTAAATATTAATATAAGAATAAAATAGGAAAAAAATTAAGAGCAGTTAAGAGGGGAATCTCCTTTATATATAGATATAGATAATATATATAGTTATAGATAATATATTATTCATCTTAATTACTATTATTTAATTTTTAAAACTTCTTTATCATGACACATTCAACCTATTTTTCTTCTTTTAAACAATAACTTAAATTTAAATATCATAATTCTAACCAATCCTAATTTTAATTTTTAAACACCATCAATAAATATGGTTTTCCATGATTAAACTTATTTACCATTTTAAATTTTGTTTCATTTATAATTTTTTTAAAAGTTCAAAACTATTGTACATTGTAGAAAAAATCCCGATAACCTGTAATAGGGGAAAAATATACTTCTATATTCGATCCTATTTTTAAAATAATGATAGTTATTATAATAATATATAATAAAATAAAAAGTAAGAAAATGTATGGTTGTGAATAAAGGAAATGGAAGATGATGTTTTGTTAGGTACACTGACAGAGATGGAATCACTTTTAAGAAAGGTGAAGCAATTATTTAACGATGCATGGAGTCTTAGAAACTCTCTTTTTTGTCCTAATTCCCCAATTATTGATTCCAACTGGGATATCAACTTCTCATTACCATAATTGCTTTATAATACTCTTCTCAAAACTTATAATTATTCTCTATTTTTCTAGTGCATAGTGCTGTTGGAAGAGCATCAAATTTCCAATCCTCTAATTGGAACAAAACCAAACTACACCCTCTTCAACACACACTTCTACTATCCAAATTTATAATTTAATTCATATTTCTTTTAATTATTGAAAAAATTGAACTCAATTTTAAATATTATATTTTATTAGCAGACTTATAAGATTCGAGTGTTGTGATTCTAATATAAAATCTTTGTTGATAAATTTCAACATATATATTCTTGACAAGGAGTGTTATGATGTGAAAGCAATCACGGCAGTGGAAGTGTTTGAGAACGAAATGTTAAAGAAAAAGGTGAACGAAAATAAGAAAAGGAATATATATGACACATCAAGTAAAACCTTTCTTTAACGTATGTTATATTGTTTTTTTTTAATTCATCAAAGTTAAAATTCTAATAATATATTTTTAAAAAATATTAATTTGGTAACTGCATATTTAAAAACATCAATTTACCATTGTGATTTGATTTAAAATTATTTTACTTTAATTTTTTTTTAGTCCTAATATAATGCAATGTTGTCAACACATTAATAACAAGAATTTTACTTTTTCTCTTATGCATTTTTTTTTCTTTCTTTTTCTATATTGAGAGAAAAAATATAATTTTACTAGTATGGACTGACCGGGCATTACCATAGTTCGATCTTCCTGATCGACATACTTAAATTCATTTAATGTTCAAACCAAGGTCAGTGAAGTTAAACTACCATTCCACTAATCATACCCAATAAGGTAAGCTCATTAAAATAATATAAATAGTGTACACCTCCGAGTGCCAAATACCCTTTTTTGTTGACTTGAGCGTCAGAGTGTCTTCTGCAGGTATCTTCCATTCGGCATCCCCATGAGACTGAGAGACCGACACCTGGCGAGAAGAATCACAACGAGACTCTAACAACCTGCTCGAAGAAAGGAAGAAGACAAAATCTTTCAATAGTTCTCTAGGTCTCATTTTCCTAGTAAGAACAATAATGATTCTTGATATGCAAGACACACCGAGTATTCATGTTGTTGCTCTGTTCTACCTTTACATCATATTGAACATTAATATAATCAAAGAACCAAAGATTACATTATTAGACATTTGAATTAGTCTTACTGATAATGAGTTATAACAATGTAAAAAGACTTTAGACATTTGATAAAAAGACACAAGAATGAGTTGCATTATGGAGTGAAGAGGTGAACATAAATGGTGCAGAAACTGTTCCACACATGGATTTGGGTGTTGAATCTGTTTTAGAAACATTCACCATTACATCCATCTATAATGTGGTGGTCTAATTTCAATGGCATAAAAGAAAAAGTCAACCGAAAGGAGTCTGATTTGGTAGGCTAAGGTAGCACTAAAATAGCACTCAAGAATTTTCCTGCATGGAATTGACTTTGCCTCAATCTTCACTCCATCCACTTGTGGCCTTTCATTTACCAGAGAGGTCTTTTGTGACCTCTGGTTGTGGAAGTGTGGTGTGTGCAAAACCACCACCACAATCTCCATAAATTTAAAATAACACAAACACACCCATAAACATGGTTAAAGTTAAGATATGTATGGATTCATGTAATAAAAAATGTTATCTGTCTAGTTCATACCATGAACAATATTTCCTTTACATTACAGAGTCAAACAAGCACTGCTTTCTCTAATAAGTCTGCTCATTTTTTATAATAATTACAATAATAATCTTTTTTATTTGATAAAAATATAATAAACTCGTTATTATGATAATACGTGATTATTAAACTGGTTTCTTATTTTCAGTTTTTAGTTTTATAGTTATAAATAAAATTAAGAAATTGATGAGAAATAAAAAAAAAGTTGGGAGCATGTGGTGGGTAGTAGACTTGAACAATTTTGGTCCAACCAATGTGCAATTAATTGCATCTTTATCATATATCTGAATATTGAATGCAACCCACAAAACGAGGATTATTGTGATACCTATTCCTATTGTGTGTGATTTTAAATAACACATTCATTAATTCATTCGTCTTAAGTCCTTAGTGGCCATGAATCCTCGGAATTCAATTAATTCCACATATCACATTCAAGTTCAAACTTATAGATATTATTAATTAATTGATAATAGACTGACACTAATGTTACAACATATTCCAATATTTAATATTAAAAGAAAATAATCGCAATTTAATAAATTTATATAAAATTTACAATAATTAGATCACCAAGTGGTAAAATAACTAAAGTAATTAGGGGTGACAAAGCGGGTCGGCCCGTCCCTCCGTTCCGCTTAGGTCCACAAAATGTGGTTGGGTTGGCCCGTCCCGCATACAAAATGCGGACTTGCGAGGCGGCCTGCTTTTTTTTTTTAATGTAGAGGAGGAGTGGAGACAGTATCGGTGGCAGCAGCAGATCGACAGTAGCAGAATCGCAAGCGGAGCGAGTGGCGATGCTGCAAAGGAGAGTGCGTCGTGTATTATGTGCGTTTTTTGGAACAACGTAACTGCGTCGTGTTTTGAGTGAAAACTTAATTTTCTTTCACTCAAAGTTGTCACTCCTCCACTGGATCATTGTTGTCAAGTCAATTAATTTTTTTATTTTTTATTTTTTATTTGCAGACTAGCGGGCCAGCTCGCCCCGCTGCTGGCCCGCATGGGCCGCGAGTTATGCGGGGCAAACTAATTCGGGTCAGCGGGTTGAAAACGTCAACCCGTCCCACATTTTTTAGTGTAGGTCAACCCGCACGACCTGCCTCACTTTATCACCCCTAAACGTAATTAAGAGATAAAGTACAGTTATAATTGTTGATTAAAAATCAATAAATTAAAATTAGGATAAAATTAAATATATATTATAAAATATGTAGTTTAAATTCAGTTAATCTATATCTATATATAAAAAGATTTTTCATTATAACGATTTTTGGTTCTACACAAATTTATTTCTATTTTATCCTTATATCAATATTTCATTTTATTATTTTATTTTGATTGTTTCATCATTTTATAATTACTTAAATTTAAAACTAAAAAAAGAGTTAATATTGATTTTGAAAGAAACTGTTTTGCACTGCATTTATTTGAAAAGAATGAGTCAAATAAAACTTTGAATTGAAAGGTGGTTTAATGACCATTACTTTAACTCCACAAACAAGAAGAAAGAAACATCAAAAAATGAATGTAAACCGTAAAAATTATTTACAGAAGAGAAAGAAGATAAAATAGCAGAATATCCCAAACTGTTACTTGAATACATAACATTCAGATTTTTGCACAAGTAGAGTTATCTTAATGTCAACGCTGATGTGGACGTCGACGGAGAAGATGAATGTGTTCCGAATATGATATTGTTGTGGAGAATAGGAAAATGAGTAGAAAATAGATATTTTCTTAGGATTTGTTGGTGGAGTTTCTCATCTTATTTTTATTTTCATTATTATATTCTTCTTTTTTAGTTTTATATTAGTAAAAAATCAAAACTAGTGATTTACCAGAAAAAATGTTTCTATCTTATTTTTTTCTTAGTGATATTTAAAAAATACAAATACACATAATATAATAATAATAATAATAATAATAATAATAATAAAAAGTAAAAAATAGGGATACACAAACTCGAAAGTATTTGTGTTTCTGTTAACATTTTATTTTATAGGGAAGATAAACCCAACCAATATATTTTATACGATTAATTTAAATAGTCTGGTATGTGAAAAAAGAACTATATGATAAAATTATGAATAACATTAATTTTAAGATTATATGTAATGTTGTTTAAAATGAATTAGTAGCAGAACGTTTGGTATGAAAATGGGTTTGGGTGGTGAAAGTGGTAGGGTGAAAAGAGAAAAGAGGAAAGAAAAGTAGAAAAGAATGTAAATAAGAGTGGAGTGAGGGCATTGGCATTATTAAACATGTGTGCTTTATGTTCCACTTTCCATACCTTTCCTTTCCACTTCACACCTCACATTTTCTTCTATTCTCTTCTCTAATTAATTTCATTTCTTTTCTCATCCCACCCAACCCTTATTTTGGATCACTACTTAAACACATCAAAACTAATTTCATTATTCACTTTATTTCATTTCAAATTACCTCATTTATTTTTTTATAATTATATTACACTCAAATTAATAAAGAAAAAGTATCAACATCTCTATAATTTAAAATGGATACATTTAGATATTGTCTTTTTATAAATCATATAATTTTCTTCCTCGATCACTAAATCATAAAATTTAGTATGCAGCAAAATAAAATACCTTTCAAACAACCTATTTCCCTATTTCTATGTTTTTGAATATTTTATCATTATTCTTACTTGTACTTGAGGCTAAGACTACCAATTTATTTATTATAAAATTTAATTAAATAAAGCAAATATTTATTTTATATAACGTAAAGTATTATTTTTCAATTAAAATACATGTGTTAAAGAAACTCTCTCTGTCCTCATTTTCTGATTCAAATATATTTATTATTAATTTTAATTATATTAAAAATGAACATTTCACCTTTTGAAATCTCTCTTCTAGCTAAGTTTTTTATAGTGTTTTTGAAAAATTAAAAAAATACCACGTTCTAGTTCACACACTCACAAAACACGGTATATAAAAAAATTGAACACAACACCAGGGGTCTGTTAGTTGAAAAGATAAAATGGCGTCACGGAGGAATTGACGCCTTCTGGAACCAGTTTTCTCTACATTTTCATGGAGAAAAAATGAGACAACGACTGTGCCATAACATGTAGGAGATAACGAAGTCCGATCTAACCAGGGAAAATTTAAAAAACCGGATTCAACTATACTGATGCAGGTTGCAGAGAATAAGATATCACACAATTGCCCTGGGAGCGCACAAATGCAATAATACAACTGATAGTTACAGTCCTAACCATATCAATCTGACACTACTGAACTAATTCCTAACAGAATTTAAAAAAACTACACACGAGCAGCTATTTCATATTATACATTATACATACTATATATATAGACAATATATATTATATATATTTTATAAGAAAAGGATCCATGAATTTAGAGTTAATAGAATTAACTTAAGGCAAGAACCTATTGCCGTTATCCTCCCTTACCTTGAATCTGGCCTCAGATTCCGGCTGCGGCGGGGGAGCGGAGCTTGAGCTCGACGGAGCAGGGATCCCACCGCACTTGTCACACCGAGAAATCACCAGAATCTGACGGCACGACGGACACGAAGAGTGCGATCTGAGCCAGCCGTCGATGCAGCTGACGTGGAATCCATGTCCGCACTGAGGCAGCACTCGGATTTCGTCTCCGGCGGCGAACTCCGAGAGGCATATAGCGCAATCGGCGAATTTAACGGCGGATTCGGCGTTGGCAGTGAGCTTGGGGAGGGAGCGGAGAACCTTCTTCTTGACGCCTTTGTTGGCGGCGGCGGGAGGAGGCTGGGGAGTGGAGGCAGAAGAGAAGCGGAGGCGGCGGAGACAGCCGCAGCGCGCGACGGCGACGAGGCCAAGGACGCAGATGAGCGCGCAGAGGAGGGCGGCGAGGATAACGACGAAGTCGGAGTCGACAACGGCGGAGGAGTCGTCAGACGACTTGCTCTCGCCTAAATATCTGAAGGGACGAGTCATGTGTTTGGAGAGAGACGGAAAAGAGTGCGTTTCAAGTTTTGGGTTTCTTTGGTTGGACTTACACTATAACTAACTACTACTGCGCTACACCTCTCTTCGTATCGTATTTATAACTATATTCCCTTCCAACTATTCTTATTCCTCCCACTCCTTTATTTTTACTTCACCAATTCATTTTAATTTCATTACCACTTCAAATTACCTCCATTCAAACATAAAGACTGAATTAAAAATATTATATATAAATTAAGTACATACAAGAAACCTGCATTAACAACAATTAAATTGATAAAATTTATGAATAAAATTATATTGGGACGAGAAAATAAATTATATAATAATAATATAACATAATTTTACCCTATAATATGATTACACTCATATAATCATAAAAACCATATATCATAACTTTATTAACCTTTATAATAATCATCTTAAAAATCTCATTAGCAATAATTTTTATTTTGAACTCGTACTGTGTTACACACCCTCTCCTTTTCAATTCTTTAACAGCAATCCCACGGCAAAAACGCATAAATGACTTTGACTTTAAGGCACAATCATCTTATGTCACCCTGGAAATCACTATTGGATAATCTAATTTAGCATTTTGTCAAAAAAGTTGCAGAAAAAAAATTAAAAAGCAAAATTAATCATTACGAGATAAATCTACTTTACATCTCAACTTTTAAATGTTAGAAGTATATAAAATAATCTTAAAGAAAGAATTTTGATTTATTTCCCAACTTTTTTCCCTAAAAGTCTTTATCAATTTATACATCTATTTCTTTATCGCTTTAATAATACAGGTGAACTCATCCAATTCCAGCTGATGACATCTTATAGACGCAGTGAAGAATTTAATTTCAACACAAATTGTAAAATAAATATTAAATAATACGCGAACTTCATATTCAACAAATCACTTTAGTTCCTGCAAAGTAATGCGCATGACTAAACATAAATTTATGAATGGTCCCTTTTATAAGGCAGGCTTAAGGTTAGGGCGAGAAACAGAACACGTCTACAAAAAATGACAAGCAGAAGATGAATACAGAAAAAGCTCTCTGCACTTCTCACAAGTCATATCTCACGTTCCATCTACCTTTGTAATCGGCATTTATTGTCCAATTATTCTCCCTAATCTGCAGGTAAGGAACCTGAAACAAGAGTTTCAACATGGAATGTAGCATTAAGAAAAGGCATCATGAATAATATAACAGCATGCCAAAATTGGGGAATGGTACACAGAACTACATCATTAAATATCAAAAATATCTTTGACAAAATGACACCAATTGCAGCTTCACGGATTATGCTAACTTTCTAATTCCAGAAAACCATTGGGTTGCTACCAGATGAAACATCAACAACAAACTACAGTAATTTTACTATTTTTGTACCCGAACTAAATTAATGGGAGTTAAATAAACCTATTTCCCACTAAAACACATGCATCCATTGTTCCGTATAAATTGGACATGACTTCGACTTTAATACACTTGTTGGCTTTTGGTAAAATGCTTAAGCACTAACACACAGCTGCAGTCACATTTGATATCTAGGCTTAAATCATGGTTACTTAACTAACAGAACAGAACAAATTCTAATAAAATGATTCTTCCCCTTTCCATTCAATCTCGACAGAACACATGGATTCAATACAATGCCTTGTGCGCTTGTAGGTAACTAAGGAGATATAGGAAAAAGGAATAATCGTAAACGAATGCCAGTTCTAACAAACTAGTGTTGATATTCTAGATATCAATGCAGTGAGAATATTCTAGACATATAGGTGAAGGCAGGCCTCCTTAATTGGGCTGCAGTGTCAATATCATGGGCCTTGCAGCTAATTATTTTTACTAAATACAGTTCAATCCAGTTCCAACTCATCAGTTTCATACAGAATCAAGAAACCCAAATCCAACAATAACTGCAATGAGATTGAGAGAATGATGGAAAAAAAAATAGTGGCAGAAAAGGGATTTCTCTTCATCTAGGGGTGGGGAAGGGAAAATGTTAAGTGAATTCATTGGGCTCACAAAAAAAATCCCTGAAGACAGACAGAAAACATAATGACATGAGGAAAGTAATTGGAAGGAGAAAGGAGAACCTGTTCAAAAATTTCGTATCCAAGTCTAAGTCTAATATCTTGATCCTTCTGAAAATTGAAGAGGTTCCAGGAAAACTCGGCAGCTCCTCTGGACTTGCGCTGGAAAAGAAAAAGAATTAAGCATTTGAAGGAAAAAGGAAATGAGGAATTGAAAGGTAAGATTAGAGAAAACCTCTTTAAAGTCCTTGTCAACATCGCATCCTCCTTTGATTTTAAAATTGAGAAAGCCGTCAAGTGTGACAGGAAAGGTTTTCTTGGCATTGACTGTGTAGCGCAACTTTTCACGCTTATCGTAACGCAATCCAACGCCAAGGGTTGCCGATAACTGCAAAAGAGTGAGAGGGAATATGAATAGATAATGCGAGATAGGGTTTAGGGCGTGGGATGAAGAGAAAAGGAAGAGTTACATTGGGATAGATATGTCTGATGAGGGCACTGGAGGAAGTTGGTTGTCCAAGTTTTGTGTCAAGTTCTCCGTGCACCTGGGAGAGAAGGAGAGGTGTAAAATTAGACAAGGGAGAGAAGAAATTTGGTGAGTGAGATGGATTACCTGGAAGTAGGTGTTGGAGTCGATTCGGAGTTTTTCCTTCGCATGGATTCGTAGAGCTTTGGAATCTTCTCCATATCTCAGAGAGGTCTCCATTTTCTTTCCTGATAAAACTACTATATCTTCACTCAACTAACTCCAACTTTAGCTATTAGATACAACAACAACCCTAGGATTCTGTTTTCCTCCTTTTTTTTTTTCTGCATGGGCCCTTTCACTCCATTTTCATGCCACATAAGCCCAACCATTACTGCTTTTCTTTTCTTTTATTCATTAACATCATATTTTATTTTACTACTCTCTCTCAACTCCTTTCTCATCCAAATAAAATGTTATATACGATCAGACTAGCCACGTTCACAATAGGATGGGTTAGATTAGTTTGCTTGTAATCTTCTATAAATAAATTAACATTTGAATACACTTCACCTTTAACTCGAATTTCTCCAAGAAAAAATAAGTTGTTTCCAAAATTTATAAGAGATTATTTTTTAAAAAAAAGGAGGTTCCATTTACTTTATTTAATCAACACCCTCTTCGACATTTGAATACAGTTAACCATTTGTTTCACGACTTCTGCTGGGGGTGGGAAAAGTAGGGAAGTCTCCCACAGTGGGAGATGGCTTAGTGACCATTGGATATTTTTCTTTTTAATTTGATGGTGGTAGGGTTTATTTTTGTTTGTTTTTCACTTTTTCTTTCATTTTTCCTTATTTGTTCCTAGCTTTTTTATTCAACCAAAGCCTCAACTGTACGTGCATCTTTATTGGAGCAATTTTCGACGATCCACAAACCATCCACTCCATGGCTAAACTTGACTTTTGCTTTCTGCACCCAATAAACACAAAATGATAAAAATGTCTTCTTTACCTTTTAAGTAAAAGTGAGAATGTAGTTTGGATTTCCCAAAACTGGATTTGAGCTTCTGGAACACCTTTCATGATTAAGTTTTTTCGGAACCATTTTTGAAATTAATTTCTGTAACGCAAAAACATATATTTAGGATTTTGTTTTCTAAAATGTATTTTTTCAAATTTCAAATTGCAGAATAAAGGACAACTCTAGGATTTCTAAAAAATGATAGGACACAAGTTCAAATTTATTGGTTCCAGGAAGCAAAAGCCGCTGAAGTTTTTCATCCGTACCTCAACCACCGAGAACCACAAAATTCTCCTCGTGGTGGGGGGACATGTCAAGGTTTCTCCCACCCTAGCCGTGTCTTGTTTAATTTCATCCGACGGTTTACACAATGGTGGAGAAGAGAGGATCCGGTTCCCAAACAAAAGAGTATAAGGGTATTGACGGGCATTCAGGAATGTATGTAATTAGCGACAATTAAGATCGAGATCAATAGTCAAACATATTTATCCTAACTGTTCTATAAATTACTGGTAGACAATAGTCTGCAAAAAAAATCTGACCCATAGAAGTATCACTTATCTCTTTGCAATTATCAAACCGCAAGAAACTTCTGACCTAAATAAAGTAAAACAAGGTCAAAATGGGGCATATTATCATCTCGAGCAGCACAGTCACCTATCATATCTCATCAATCAAGTCCATAAGATCATCAACCTCCCGTCTCAAAGCAGTAATTTTCTGCTGATACGAAGCAATCCGATTCTCAATTTCCCTTCCTCCTAACTTCTTCTCATAGCCGTCTACAACTGTAGTGTGTTTCAATACAAGTTTCTCCTGCAACTCCCTCTCCTTAGTAACAAGTTCCTCCACCTGAAAACAAAAATATAAATTCTGTAACCACAAATCGAGAGAGAAGATAATCCATTGAAGAAACCATTTATAAGATAACCTTTGGTAATATATGAGCAGCTTGTGGAGAAGATTGCAAAAATGCCAATGGTTGCTTCAACTCTTTAGACAGCTCTTTCAATGAGCTATCTACTGATTTTCTAGTTGCTTTACAGGCTTGAACGTCTCCGGTCCTAGAAAGATCATGCAATGACGTTTCTAGCTTGTCATGTGCTATTAAGAAACGGTTAATGATACCGTGGACCAGCTGAGTAATTGCTTGTACCTGCATAGCAAAAAACATGGGTACAATATAAGTACTGCATTCAACTGCACATACTGGATTCATACATGATACAAGTTGATTACCTCGTCCCACTGGAGCTTTGCCAAATAAGATGCAGAAGATTTGGAGATTGATATATCTACATGTGAGTAGACAATGCAAGCAACAAACAGAAAGAAAAACCCAGAAATCAACATCAAAGGCTCCCTGAGCATAGAAAGACTGTTGAACTTATAGTAGACCTGCAATACAAACAATAATAATAAATAGTATACCTAGTCAAATTTTCAGAAGGAAAACAAATATTGCACACCAAGTAATCAAATCATAATTTCCTTGTCCCTAGTTTTTGTCTCTATCTGATGATGGGTATACTTGATAATACAATGAAAGCAAGTCATACGTAAATTGGCAAAAAAAATCCAATTATAAATATATTGACAGTGAAAACCAATTCAATGAGGTGACCAGCAGTCCATGAGATTCATGGATATTAATTTCTCTCCTAATAAATTTTAAGAAAATTGTGTTACTCTTGTCCAGTTCTTCAGAATCTTAATAATGCTAATACCACCCTTGAAAACATGACCTTTGTGGATCTACGAAGTTGAAAATGCATTCTGTGTTTTTGGTTGCTAGATATTACAAAGTTAGAACGTCTAGCCTCATTAAAGATGCAACAGTAATACCTGGAAATGCTCATTATGCTCAGGGACAACATTGTTCTTCTCCAGAACAACAACAGGTCTACCAACAATATCCAAGTGAGAAATCTTCGTCTGCAACAATTACATGGAAGGAATATAAAGCTTAATCAAGAAATGGAAAGCAATGCTTGGGTGGAAGATACCAATATAGCTATACCTCCTGCCCTTCTTTCACAGGAAATGGAACAGATACTGAAATGTCTTTAGAACCCTCTGGCAAAACAACCTGGAATTTACAAGCATCGGGTAGATGTAATGTAACCATTATTCAATCTGGCAATACTACAACACACAGAGAACAACTGAAATAGAGAATAGGGAATATTGAAAAAAAAAAAAAGAATTCTTGGTAAAAACATTTCCAGTCTAGGATCAATTAACTATTCACAAAGTCACATGTCAGTAAGTGGTTAAGTGTTAACAACTCAGTACCAATTAATTAAAATTCACAACTATATTATCATTATTTAATCATGGACGACTGTGATACATTCATATTCGGATAAAGAAATTTATTTTTCCCTGGTATATGTCTTCCTACCTTGAAAAGTTAAAAGTGAAATGTGACGTTGCACAAGTCAGACTAACAAATTCTCCATTGAAAGATCACCTTCCAAGTTTCCAACGAACAAAAATGAAAACTAAAGAGAAATATATATTGTCAAGACAAAATAAACTCAGTCACCTTCACAAAAAGATTGTCAATCACCAACTCGTTGATAGGGGCACCAAAAGTGATATTAAGGAAGCGCTTTCCATCCAATCCGAATAAGAAGTCCTGAAGTGGCAAGCCATATCCAATAGTAAAGGCAGTTTTCCAGCCACCAAACATAGGGTACCTAGGTTCAATCTCCAGTTCTGTCTGTGATTTTTAAAGAATCGTTATTTTTGGTAAATGCTTTTCAAAAAGATTTCACAGTCAAATTTTATCAAATGCGTATCCACCTTTTTTGAATCACCCCATAAACTAGAAGTGGAAATGTTGCCAATTTCATCCCTGTAGTACACAGAATGAGCTCTTGGTGGCAGCTTGGCAACAAGACGCCTAAAGGCTGATGCACCCCTTAAATATGGCCTGGTCTGATAGTCAAGCCTGTAGGAGAAAAGAAGCTATTCACATGCCAAACAATCAAATAACTAAGAATGAAAAAAAAAGGATACCTAGAAAATTCTCCTTTGCTCTGAGCACCAGCATGAATAATATCGTAATGCTCTGTGATCTGTACATTGCCCCAATGGGAAATTTCGATCTCCCGCACTAACTCTTTAGCAACAGCAAAGGGTTGGTTATTCTCAAAGTGAATAACTATTGGTAAGAATGAGAAAGGGGGAAGATTCTCATATGGACCATATTTTAATTCAGATCCCTGAAGTTTAGCATTTTCTAGTTTTGAATAGGACTCTATTCTTGCATCAGGCAACTTAAGAGTGAGTGATTGGGCCTTGACGACATACGGAGAGAGATATTGTGCACTCTCTTGAAACAGTAGAAGTTGGATGTCACCCTGGTTGATTTTCTCTGGAAATGGTTGCAGTGTGTGGGTAAAAACAGCCAAGACATTTAACATCAAACTATGTCCCTTCTCAAGCCCCTTTGGTAAAGATACGGAGTAAATTGTCAAGGCAGGAGGTACATCATTGGGTTGGACAGCTTTAACGGGTAAACCAACACCAGAAGATGTTTTTACTTTTCCCTTCCCTTCGACAAGTGTTGCTTTCAAGTATGCCAAGTGTTTTGCCTGGTTTTCAGGAAAGGACAGCAAAATCTCAGACACAACATCAGATCCCGTGTTCTCCACCTGCAAAAAATGGACAGGAAGCGTGTCATAAAGTGAAGATGATAGGAATGAGAAGTATATTAGAAAATGAAAGGAGATAAGATATGGTAATTGGCAGCTAATAGAAATTATATTTGTTTAGTGACTTTAACAAGAATTTTTTTTCTTTCAAATTTAGAAGGAAAAATAATTCACATCCAAAATCTATTTATTATTTAGTCGGAGTTTCTAAACTATAGTTCATGTTGTGCTTCTTCCAGAAGTTAAGTTGTCATTTACCCACCTACCATACAGTTCAGTTTAAATGAAAAACATTAATAAGGTAAATTACAACGTTTTGGAGACAAATGGAATGAAAACTCTCAAGTAAACTCAAGAAATTACAATAAATAGATGAAGGAAAGAAAATTAATGATTTTTTGAGCACCTTTAGGGAAGTAGTGATGCGCACAACTTGTGATGTTAGATCAATCTGCAAACACAAAAAATTGACAGAAGAAGCATACACCACAATTATTAGATACAGAGGACTTAATATTTACAGGTACGGAAGAAAACAAGCAGTTCCGAATTCTAAATTCAAATTCTACAAAGGAAATTAAGGAGCAAGCGAGTAAATGAAGTCATTCATGTCTCGGGATGAATTCTTCTGGTTCTGCGTCAGCGAGTGTAAACCGTGTTTTTTAATTACTTAATCGACATGAAACATAAGCATTTATTAAATAGAATAGGGCAAGAGATGTAATAATGTAGATCGGATGAAATTTGATCGGTAATGTGAAACCGAAACCCTTGGGAGTGCAATAGAATGGGGAGTGTTAAGGGGCTCAGCGTATTGTAATGCGCAGTGAAGAAAAGAGAAAGCGCAAACGATGCGAGATCGAAACCCTAAAAGGAGAAGGGAAAACAGAATGTGAGGAGACTTACACGACGGTCAACCTTGGCGAGGATCAGATCCGAAGCAGAGAAGACGGGCGAAGACAGAAAGGCAAATGCAAAGAGAATCGGAAACAGAATCGAGCTCATCATGCCTCTTTTCATTGTTTTCTTCTTCTTCTTCTTCTTCCTCCTCTTCTTCTGCCACTGCTGCTTCAACTCATTCGCTGCATTTGGGACCAAACAGCCCACAAGACTCTGATGTTTTTGTTGAACAACCCAACTGTTAGCGAGTAATTTACCACTTTGCACTGTCTTTTAGTGTTAATAATAATAATAGAAAAAAAGTAAAATAATAAATTGAACCTATTATTTGAGTACAACATAATTTCAAGTTTCACGAGATAATATTATTAATTAAAAAGTAATATTAAGAATATGAATAAACCATTATAAAAATGGATTTTAAGAAAATAATTAATGGATTATATATTTTTAATAGTATGTATATCATTAATTTAAATATGTAAAATATCGTTAAAAAAAGGTATAAGTTATTGAAATTGCAGGAAGAACTTCTATAATTTATACAATTTACGGAGTTTTAGGTTTAAATTTTATTAGCATAAATATACGTGTTACCAAATTAAAGTTTTGGTAAGACATCCTTAGTTTTATCAGATATGTTTTTAATTGGTAACCTAATTTGTGTATAAAATAAAATAATTTTCATCTTCAACAAACACAAATATTTTAAATGACTATTTCTAATATATAATTACATTATGATTAAAAAATATATATATAAAAAGCATGCACTAACAATATAAAGTTTGTTTCGTAACAATGTTAATTTTTTTTAATTAATTGACCGCGTAAAGAAAATTACATTGGCAACGCAAATTTATTAAGCTCTCTTAAAAAAGTAATAAATAAATATAGTTAAAATAAAACTTGTGTACCTGAGTGGAGAGATGGGGCCCAGGCACGGTCGGTTGACGTAATGAGATTGCTGACGTGTTGATCTTCTTCTCCTTCGGTCGGTCGTCCTTCTTAGTGTCTCCTTCGGTCGGGCGGGG
>Ga0123342_1006570_pt1 | contig 16019 bp, 6 predicted proteins | sample Turbeawhitnodule_FD_89960 | JGI IMG/M metagenome (GOLD analysis project Ga0123342, IMG submission 89960) | Root nodule microbial communities of legume samples collected from Mexico - Turtle bean Mexico white nodule | ecosystem: Host-associated > Plants > Roots > Nodule | place: Mexico: Nepantla... | reverse complement strand
TATACTACTTTTTTTATTCCTACTTCGTAATAAATGTATATGCTAACTAATTAAAAATAAATGAAATTAATTTTGTAATTGTAAAAGATGTTTATTGTTAATTTGAAATTAAAGAAATGATAATTAAATAGAAACAAAATACATAAAATGTATACCTAATCCCTGAAAACCTTTTCAATTGTAAAAGATGTTTATTGTTAATTTGAAATTAAAGAAATGATAATTAAATAGAAACAAAATACATAAAATGTATACCTAATCCCTAAAAGATGTTTATTGTTAATTTGAAATTAAAGAAATGATAATTAAATAGAAACAAAATACATAAAATGTATACCTAATCCCTGAAAACCTTTTCAAACTATTGAATTTTAAACCCATTGTTTACCCAATATTCTTTTTTATGGTTTTCTATACTTCTCATTCATAATGGAAAATAGCAATTTATTTAGTATCACTGTCATTTCCAAAAATTTAGAAAAATGTATTCGTACTTCATACTAAATGTATATGCTAACTAATTAAAAATAAATTAAATTATAATTATAATATAAAAATGTATTTTTTGTTAATTTGAAATTAAAAATATGATATATTAAAATGAATTCATGATGTGCACATGTATGTTGAAATATGCACCACGCTCTTTATTTGTAATTCTGTTTAGTTTTTTTTTAGATAGGGATACGTGTGAATGAGTATTTAACCACAAAATTATTTATTTATTCATGAGGGTGCATTTTTTAGGCATGCACACTGCTCTGTTGGATTTGATTTATGTGTTGTCTCATAAAAGTTTCTCATTTCACATTAAAACGTATACCTAACTCCTGAAGTCTTTTTCAAACTCTTGCATTTTAAACTCATTGTTTACCCAATCTTCTTTCTATGGTTGTCCGTACTTCTCATTCATAATGGAAAATATCAATTTATTTAGTATGACTGTTATTTCCAAAAATTACCATTCATCATTTCAATACCTAGAAATGTAACATTTTTTCCTTTTTTTATTGTCATAAAAACTATTAATTATTACTTATTAGTTATTATTTATAAATTATATACCTTTCCACAATCACACCATTAGTTTGCATTTCTGAAAATTTTTTGAACTCTAATCTACCTCTACTCTGTATACTTTCCTCTGCTAAACCACTTCAGTGCTTCATTAACTTTTAAACAAACAAAATGAACAACGCAGAATCAGCAGAAATCATAAGCAGGGAAACAGTAGATACATTCAAAAGCATCATACAACCTTCGGAGGTATGTTATCATATTTATTCTCTATATGTTTTTTTTTCTTTCCGTTTTAGGGTTAACTATTATTTGTCTGCATTCTCATATAATGTTTATGTTATCATAGTATGGTTTTTTTGTGGATCGGGCCTTTGCAATAATATTTGATACGGAACTGGATTCTATATGGTATGGACCCTTGTGGATCAAAGAGTAAATATATTCAAGGTATGTTATAATATGGACCTATACAATCCCTTTATCTTTCCAGGTTGCGATGAAATGCATAAGCTATACGCGTTAAAAGAAGGATCTCATCAAATTCTCTTCCTTTACGTGGGGGATAACTGTTTTGATGTAACGATATTTGAGGATACGTTGTCTGAAATATTGCCGTAGATTTTTTTCTAGAGATTGAAAGTCGAAGCTCACTAACGTATCATGCACTTGTGCATTTTACACTAACTTTGACTGCTTCCCAGTGCACAACAAGTCATTTGATATTTTTTTTATAACTAACTTTTGCTTTACATATATTAAATGAAAATGTATTTTTTTTCACAATTGTAAATATTTAACTTTTTATTGTTATGTAGGATTTGCCTGTGACTTTCGCAATTTATAAGCGAAGAGGTAGATTCCAAAATGTCACTTTGCAAGATTCAAACGAGCAAGTGCAATGCAAAGTTCTAATCCGAAATGTTCCCAAAAAGACTATCAAATTGAGAAGTGAATGGAAAGAATTTTGTAGGAAACACTCACTTCAGGAGAATGATAAAATTATTTTTGAAGCAGATGATGAGCATACATGGCAACACTTTCGAGTTATCATTATAAAAAGGATAATTTTTTAATTTTAGTTGGACTTAATGTGGGCAACCATATAGGTTGTTCAAACATTATTACTATTCGGAACTCCATTTTCACCACCGCTCGTGCCTTCGTTCGCACCTCCGCTCCACTGCTCGTGCACGTGATTCACCGCCACTCGCACCTCTATTCGTTGCTCGCATAATCGCACCACCACGTGCCACTACCCCCGCCACTGCTCCACTACTCGCGTCATTGCACCACCGCGCGCAATTGCCTTTGCCACTGCCAGCACTTTCTATAAATTATGAATTATGTTTATGAATTATGAATCTATCTTTAATTATGTTATGTATTTGGATCATTTTATGAATTATGAATCTATCTTTAATTATGTTATGTATTTGGATCTTTTTATGAATTATGAATCTATTTTTAATTATGCTATGTATAGTAGTAACTCAAATAGTAACTCTTTTGAGTCGAGTTACGATCCTTGGGTTACAAGTTTTCATACCTTTTCTGATCCTCTTCCGAGTTACGAGTTTAACAACAACATTGGTTACAACTGATAAAACATTTACAACTGATAAAATAATTACAACTGATAAAAAATTACAAAGTTAATGATAAAACAGATACAACTGATAAAACAGTTACAACTGATAAAACAATTACAAATGAAAATCTAAAATATTATATGAGATCATTTTTATCATCTAATAGCGTCTCACGGACTTAAGCATGCATATCTTTCATGTTTAACTTGGAGAAGTTGTCATGAAATGAGAAAGGATGCAGAGGTTTGGTCAACATATCAACCACTTGATTAGAGAAAGAAATTGAAATTAAATAAATGAGACCTTCTTGAAGTTTAGTCCGAGCAAAATGACAATCAATTTAAATGTGTTTTGTCCTCTCATGAAACATGGGATTCTTTGTTGTGCATAAAGATTCAGAAATATTAATATACAAATCATGACACAAATATTGTAACCATTGAAGTTTACAAACAAGTGAAACTAATGCTTTATATTCTGCCTCAAAAGAAGATATGGACAATGTAAACTGCTTTTTAGACCTCCATGAAATTAAAGAGTTTCCCATAAACACACAATAACTAGTGATAGACTTTCTAGAATCAATGCAAGTTCCTTAATCCAAATAAGAAAAAGCTTTGATAATAATTTGATTATTTCTGGAACAAAATAGACACCAGGACATCCTTTCAAATATTGTAATACATGAAGAGATGTTGTCATAAGAGGTTCTCGTGGATTTGAAATAAATCACAAAGTTGATATCAAGCCTAGTGTGAGTAAGATATAACAAACGCCCAATCAATCTTCTATATTCACCTGGATTTAAAATTAATGAACCTTCACTTTCAGAGAGTGGACAAGATGGTTCCATGGGAGAAAAGACGGGTTTGCAAGCCAATAAACCACTATCAGAAAGAGTATCTAAACAATATTTCTATTGATTAAGAACAATACTAGATAGTGAACGACTAATCTCAAATCCCAAGAAAGAGCGAAGAGTACCACGTGTTAGAATTATAGGCCTTAAACAAGAGGGGGGTCAATTGTTTATGAAAGATTTTCACAAATATTAAAGGTAGATTGAAAGACAATAAGGAATCAATCAATTAGAAATTAGTTCAGCCAAGTTCAAAATTTTTTTTTAATGTGATTGCAGAAAATCAACCGGTTGCTTTTGCAAAACAATCGGTTGTTTATACAAGCAATGCTAAAAACAAAGCAAAAACAGTTTTAAAAGAGAGAAATGATAGATAAACAACACAAATAGTTTTATACCGGTTCACTCTTTACCAAGAACTACATCAAGTCCTTAGCAACCACTGAGAATTCACTAAGCAATCAAAAACCTTGATTACACACACAACACACCAAAGTGGTGATCTTGAACCCTTCAAGAACACACACCACAAATTTCATAACAACCTCTGAATCTGCACAACAACAATTCTCACAGAAAAACAGTAGTCAAAAGAGAAAGGAATGAGTACACCTGGGTACAATTACAAATTAAAGCAGAATGAATACATCACAATCCTATTTCACTTTTAGAAAAGATCCAAAGCTTTTAGCAATCTTGGAAAAGTGATTTGAACAATTTCTCTTGAATTAACTTAGACTAGGAGTGCAAAACAACTCATTTAAACTCCAATCAGTTGGTCAAAACATTTAATGGAAGAGCCTAAACAATTTAAATCATTTAAAATAGATTAAAGCCACTTAACAGAATTTTGTTAAGGTTTTCAGAAAAACAATCGATTGAAAACACGAAACAATCGATTGAATTGGTTTGACAACAAAGACAATCCAAAGTCAAGCTTTTTAAAATTACACTAAGTGTAAAACAACCGGTTGAATCGAAATTTTTCAACAGGTTGATTTTTCAATTTCCTTTGAAAACACATCTTTCTCAAAAGGATTAAAATCAAACAACCTTGGATCATCAATTAGAGTGGATTAATAAATTCAGTTACTCTAGACACACACAACCAGCAACAAAGATCTTCATGCATTCCACTTGGATTTGCAGACATCAAAGCACCTTGTTCAACACTAAGGTATTTGATACTAAATGAGTTATGAAGATGAGTTTTAACATGCTGGATTTCCTGCCAACGAACATAATGTCATCAACATACATCAACAGAGCGGTGAAAGAATGATTGTTTGTGCGAATAAATAAAGAATGATCAGTTGTATTACAATTTGAGTTAGTTTTGAGTTCCATTACCCACTCACCTGTTTTAGACCATATAAAGATTTTCTAAGTTTACAAACTTGCGTTGAATGAGAAAGAGTAAGGCCTACGGGAGGAGTCATGTAAATTTCTTCATCAAGATCACCATGAAAAAAATGCATTATTCACATGTAGTTGATGAAGAATCCATCATTTAACACTTGTTAAAGACAAAATAAACCGAATGGTAGTAATTTTAACTACCAGAGAGAAAGTCTCAAAATACTCAATACCTTTAGTTTGAGTATATCCTTTGGGAACCAAACGAGCCTTGTACCTATCAATGGTGTCGTTTGGTTTATTCTTAGCTTTGAAAATCCATTTACATCTAATAGGACGCTTTCCAGGAGGCAAATCCATCAAAGACCAAGTTTCATTAGACTCAAGAGCATCAAGTTCACGTTGTTGCATATCTTTTTTCCAACAATCATGTTGTATGAACTCTTTAAATATAGGTTCTTGGATAGAAGAAATATTATAACAAAAAGAAGAATATGTAGGAGAAAAATTATGGTAAGAGAGATACTTTTGAAAAGGATATGTAGTACCTGAAAGTAAATGGAAGTAAGTTTATTTTGTTAGGTGACATCTACTTGCAAGTAATGACTTAGGTTTGCATGAAAATAAATGTTTTCTAAAACTTGGATATAAAGGATATGGGTGAAGTTTCATATGTTTTTGGTAGAGAAATTGATAAATAAATATCTAAGGATATTGGGTTTATTTCCAAAGGCCAACACGTTTTTAAAAAAATGTTTAACATACATAATTTTGAGTGTTTGAAATTGATTGTTATTTGATTTTTGTTCAATAGATTATTGTTTTAGAATGTTTTGAATTAAACACTCTCAATGAGAAGTTGATTGCTAGATTATGCATCTTAAGATGTATAATTTATTAAACTGCATTTTGAATATGGTTTATATAAGTATAGTTAGTTCTTATAACTTTTCCATATATTATTTTGAGTTTGATGTGAATGAAATATATATTGAGTTGAATGATTAAGATTGAATTGAAATGAATGAAGGATTATTTTTTTATCAAATTAAGGATTACAGTGACAATTTTGAATGTATTTGGAAATTGGTTTTGTTAAATTGGTTTTGGGTAAAACATTTAAAATAGATTTGATTCTAATGCATGAGGTTGATTTTTTGATATTTTTGTTCAAGTGAAAATAGAACAGAGATCAAGACTTTGCTTTCGATCTTGCTAGATTTTCGTTCAAGTGAGACAATTTTCATTCGAGCTAACTTTTTTTCCTTTTCTTTTTATTTTCTTCTAGTTTATTGGATTGAATGTGAATGCTTATCATAAATATAAAATAAATATTAATTTGTATATATTTAATTAATTTGTGATTTTGTTCAAATGAATTATGTTGTATGGAAATGGTTATTGAGAATGATAAGACTTGTATGAATTTAGGGTCACAAATCTAGGATGATATATGAATCATATTTTGATTTTTGTATTAAGTAAGGACACATATATTGTAACAAAGATGCCCCTGCTTCACTTATGGTCCATATCAATGGAAGTTCTAACATACCGTGACATGTGTAGTTGTTTGACTTTAATTGTAATAAACTTGTTGTGATCCATTATTCTTGGATTCGCCTATTAATTCAAGTTTTGGATTGGATCAGATGTTAGTCTCTAGTAGGACATACTTAATATGAGTATTCTGGAAGACTTAAATTGATATTACATTTATTGAATATCTTTGATGTATAGATCCATGTGTGGTCTTTATGATTTTTTTGTATATTGGTGTTTGAATAAATTGAATTATTTTTGGTTTACTAATCACAATGTTTCCTTTGTGTAAAGTTTTTTATATTGAAAATTTATTTCAATAACTTACCTTATGTGTGTTGTTTGTATTGTGATTTGCGATAATTGTACTATATACATAAACAAATATAGGTATAGGTGCAGAAAAAACATTTGAAAGAGATTAGAACTTTACTTGTGACTTTTTTTTTTTTAAACTTTATGTGTATCTATGTATCTATATATAAAATGTTTTCTTTATATAAAGTTTTTTGTATTAAAAATGTAATTAAATAACTAACTTTTCTGTTTTTATATTGTGATATGTTATGATGGTACTATATAAGTATTATATACACGAATATATATATATATATATATATATATATATATATAAACAACATTTCAAAGAGATTAGAATTTACTTGTGAATTTTCTTTTAAAAAGAATTGTATATATATTATATTTAATTTGTATTTTAAAATAATACATGTTTTTGTACAAATCATCTTTTGAGTTATAGTAAAATATATAGTTTCGTGAAGATGTTACACTACTTATTAAAAATAATAACTCAAATTAAATGTCTTTTATAAAATAAAAAATGCATATTATTATAATAATAATGTAATAAAAGATCAAATAGGATATATATTATTACATAAAATAAAAGTAATTATAAATTATTTATATTGAGAATAAAAAATATTTTTTCTTATAAATAAGAATGACAATGATATAAAAATAGTTCAACATTAATAATGTTAAATTTTCTCATTTAAAGTAATACTTGTATTCTTAATATGTGTAAAAAATCTTGTTTTGTGCAGCTTTTAAAAGACTACTATGTAATATTATACTTATTACTATGTGACATATTATTGAAAATAAATATTTAAATTTAGTTAAATATAAAATAAATATTAATTATAATATTTTTATTTAAACTAACAATATCGAAATTTTCTATTTGAATAAAAAAAAAGTGCAATAGTTAACAAAAATAACTTAGTGTAAAATAATAAAATTCAACATAACAGTTATCTTCATAGTGAAATATTTTGTTATAAAGAAAATCGTTTTTAACAATTAAACCTATAAAAATAAAACTTATATAATGATTTTTATTGAGTCTAAATTTTGATTAAATTATTTAATTGCAGAAACTGAATTATGATTTAAATACTTTTAGATAATTATACAAATAATTCGATGAATTCAAGATGTAACATTCACTTTAGAGAAAAACTTAACCATAGAATTAAATAATTTTAAAATGTTAAAATTAAATTTATAAAGCAAACACCATAAAACGAAAATGAAGAACTCGAATACAATTTAAGAAAGACATGAAATATGAATGTTTTACTTTGAAATGTTATATAAAACTTCTATTTATAAACCTATTTTAATGGTTATTTCCTTACAAGACACACTTATATATGTTGACATGGTGCATGCTCATTATGTTCTCCAAAACTCTTCACTATTTTTCCTTTGTTCTCATTGAATTTAACAAATCAACATTTCTATGTCTCATAAAACATGATAAACTTGACAAGATTTGGGACCACTTACCACAAAACACAAAATAGTTGTCAATCATCAACTACCTCAAACTCACAAACAGCTTCATAACTTGCACTGTTTTTTTCTTTTCTGAAAATCATTATATGCTATTATTATTTCCCCACTTTTTATGGAATTGGTCTTCATTTTCCACATCCATTTATACAAAATCAAAATTATTCATCCACTCACAACATATCAAAAAATCTTTGTCTGTTTCAGAATGGTGAGGAGAAGGTTGATAGAAACAGACAAAATTAAGTAGTGTTCATGTTTTTCCGTTTCTCTGGACCAAATTTGTGTTACTGAATTAATGCCCTTAGAACAGTTCAAAGGTCAAGTTTTGTTTTGTTCACAAAGTTCTTGTTCCCTTTTATCGTCTGTATTAGCCAACTTTTAAATTTTTGAAGAGCCACATTATACCAACACTGCACTTGCATTTCTACATACGTTCATAAATACGAAAACGTTAATTTACTATTTTTTTATGCCTCCAATAATAATTTTTATGAACTTTAATTATTATGCACTTATTCAAAAGAAACATATGATTTTATATAAAAAAAAATACATTGGACTTTAATTAAGTGGTTTTAAAAGTAGAATTGAGATTAAATTACTTTAATTTCCATGAATAAAAATAGTGGGTGATAAGAAAAATGTTGGAAAATCCACTTTTTTAATATGGTATAAGTCATTTACCGTCTATTTTAACAAGAATTTATTGGACTTGTTAAGTTATCTATTATCAGACCACTATCGGATTATCTATGATATACCGTTTCACGAGTTGGCAGATAGATATCGGCGTGAGAGGATGAGTTGGAGATCTCACATCGAGTCAATATAAAGATTTTTTTATAATATATAAGTGAGTTCAAATCTCAATCAAGTTGATTTTATAAGATAGGATTAGGTTTAAAGTGATTTTCTTAATAAATTTATTTTAATTTTCAAATGAGTAAAAATAGCCAATGATAAGAAAAAGTGTTGAAAAAAATAATGAAGGTTCTTTGTAGACCTCATGTGTATCTATTAAACACTTTTCCGTATAGGAGGGATGTAAGGAATTAAGAAAAGTTGTTAATTTCTTATAACTTATATGATACGCATTTTGATGTATACATAAAGTTTGAAATGAAATGGTGTTTAATAAAAAAATAATTTATATTAATTATATACTCATAAATGGATTTAGAAGATACCTTAGGATATGCCCAAAAATGTGGGAACGAAGAAAGGTGTAACGTCAAAATCTTCATTTGGTGGCACCCAGGAATCGCATTCTCCTCTCTTTTTTTTTTCTTTCTTTTCTTCACCTTTCATCTCACATCTAAAATATTCTTTTTAATATAAATAATTCAATTTTATAACATATTGAAAAAACATATATGCTTAATTTTATTAAAAAAATTACGAAATACAACTTAGACTTAAGAAAAGATTATAAAATACATTATTAAAATACATAGAATCAATATCTAATCTCCTGTCATACTTATATCTATTTAAGGGACTGCTATATTCCTGTTACTGTTTTTTTCCTTACACACAAAATATGAAATTGAATTTTTGTTATGATGTTTAAAACGCAGAGTTAATTAAGACAGGTTAATTTTAAGTATGTTTACACGAATTTCTTTCTTTATAAACATATATAAAATTAAAAAAATTATTAATCAATTAAAACTATAATTTATGTATAAATTAATTAGCAAAAATATCTTTATTAAATATTTCTTTTAAAACATGGATTTAATTTTCTTTTAATATGTCAAATAATTTCAATAAGCTTCTATCACCAGCTAGTCAGATCAAAATCAAAGTTAACATTTTAAATTGTCTTAAAAGTATAATATTAGAACGAAATTTGTTTCAAAATAACAATACTTCAAAGATTATCTTAATGACACAATACCTAAATATGATAATTATTCTAAACTATATGAGATTATCATGATTTTTTAAAATATATTTTTTATTTAAGATTGTTTTATTTACTTATAAAAAAAATTATTTGATTTTAAAGTTTATGAAAATACTAACGTGTCCATATTATTTTGACATAATTATAGTTTTTATTACCTATTATATACATTACACCATTTTGATTTCTATATTTCTAATTGGTTGGTTTGTTTATTTTATTTTTAAAATGTATAATTTTATAAATTATTGATCACTTGTGCATAAATTAATTTGCCATTTTTCTATATTAACTCTTTTAGAATGTGGATTTAGTCATAATTTAATTCTAAAAAAGCAGCTTTATAAAATCAAGATTATTAAATATACCTAACTAATATAATGATAAACATTAAACACGTATTTGGAAGCCTAAGATGTTATGAAGCAAATAAATTAAACCAATAAAATAGGAATTTTATCATAACTTCTTTTAATGTATCTAGATAATACTAAAATTTGAATCAATGATTGTAGTAAACAAATGAATTCAAAATAATTAATAAAACATATGGAAAATTAAAATAAGCAGCAACAAAGATTATAAACTAAATTAAACATTGAACTCTTGAGCTAAGAAATAAAAGTTAAAAGAATAGAGTGAAGAGAAATTATGAAGATGGAGAAAGGTGAGTACCACTAGAAGATGGAGAAAAATATATAAACTTCTCACACTTGACTCTTTAGAAATCAATATAAGACTCAACGTATAAGATCATTCTCACAAAGTCTTCTCACTAAAGCTCAACTTTAATATATTTTCAAAAGATGATTTACAAAAGAGGTTTTAACTATTTATAGCCTTTTAGTAAACTGGAAATTCAATGTAAATGAAACTCAAATGTACATAAAAGTGAAATGAAAATTCTATATCCAGAATCTTTCAAAGGTTGGCAAAACAATTTAAAAGAAAAAGGAGGGTGATTTTGAATTTTAAAATTCAAAAACAAAATCAAGAAAAATCTTCTCTTGCTCAGTTTCAAGCCAAATCTTGAAAACATGTTTTCCTTTCCTTTTCCAAACTTCTCCTGGGCGAGTATGAAGTTTTAATTGGGCTTCCAAATGAAGCTTATATTATCTTCTGGGTTTTTCATCCTGCAGCCCATCAAATTTCTTTCTGCACACCTACTAATTAGGTGAAATAACCAAAATGTTCAATTTCAATCCTTTCATTCTGGAATACATTCTGGAAATTTATTCCAAAAAAACACATTCTAAAATGTATTATATATATTTTAAAAAGTTTATTTTGGAAATATTATTCAAAAATAAAAATTTAATTATATTTCATGAATTCTGGAAAGTATGTTCCAGAAATATTCTAGAAAACATAATCCAAAAGTCATTTTAAAAAGGGAAAATAGTCTTTTCTGCAATTGATGGGTGTGTAGGAAGAAATTTGATAGGTACAGGAAGAAACACCCTTATTTTTTTCTTGTCCCATTTTTGAATGTCCTTTCTGTAAGGCTGCTTCTTCCTGCACTCCCATATGTTATTACGCCACCCCTTTAAAAAAGTTAGATGTATTGACCGTGGATGTGTGTTTGTGTGTGATTTTCGAATTATGTAATTCGTTGAATCTGGTGATTACATAATTCGTAAGTAATATTATTGTTTGTGTGGGTTCTTGATGAGCTAATATGGTACTTTCTGGCAGATCTGGATACAAATACCGAATACCTTTGTGCCAAATTCATTCATAACAATTTTCTAGGCGAATTTGCAGAAGTCGCTCAGAGGCAAAGTCAATAAGGTTTCATATATTAACATTTTTTATGGGTTATTCTTTACCACAAGGACGTAGGAAACTCCACCTTTTTCTCTTCTACAGTAAGAAAGGAGGGTTTGCTGTAAAAACCAAGTAAATTTTGAGCAATTGTATTTATGCTATGTAGCACACACATGAATACACACACGTTCACATAACACTGAAATACGAATAATTTTTTAAATTTAGAACATGGAATACAAATTTATATATTATATAATTATAAATTATATAAATTGACAATAAATATTTATGTGTATAAGTATGTTCCAAATTTTTTTAGGAGCAAGATATTTTTCATGATTAGTTCAAAAAAAATTGTTCATTATTTTTATAATCATAATAAAAATTGATACAATAAATTTGAATTTTTATAAAATTATTGCATTTATTCTTTTTAAAATTATGTTAAAATTGTGCTAGAATTTTCAGAAATTCAACAAATATTTTTTAAATTGAACACTTTACCGATATGTGTCTTACGAGTGTCGTATGAATGTCGATACCGATACGTGTATGCAATCCAAACACATCATTTAAAAGAAGCGTAGAAGCCTCATAATATTTATACGTGTTTTTTTCACAATAGAAAAATTGGAAGACGTTGAAGTTTGGACAATGAAATTACATATTTATTTAAACATGGCAACCAGCTACGCAAAGATAAAGTTCTTGGTTAGATTTTTTCTTTAAAAAATCTACTCCTATTACATAACTCAATAAAGATTTAAGATTAACTTTTGATTTATGTAGTATTATGATTTATGTAGTATTGAATATGTTTATCAAAAAATTACTTTTCAGACTATATAATCCAAATTACGTTCTATATTACCTTTCGATTTATGTAATTTAAAAGATTTTCAAAACTAAAAAAAATCTAACAATGTCAAATCAGAGCAAAATAAACAGTGAAATAAAATTCAAAAACTAACATTTTCAACCACAAAGTTATAAATGGAATACCAAATTGTGTCAAGAATCACAAAAGACCTTCTATGAGAGCAAAATCTGCTTGGAGTGCTTCGGGTGCTGTCAGGAGAAAAAAACAGAAGAATGAAGAAGGTGAAAATCTATGGGGTTTAAATTTTTTACTAAAAACCAAAATGGTCATTTCATATTTTTTAGGCTGGCGCAAGAGCATACAGGGGTGCAGAAAGAAGCAGCATTCTGTAATCGTTTTTGGACTTGAAAAAGTCCAACTAGACCCAATTTAAACATTACTATTTACAACAACAAAAATAAGAAAAATATTTTCTAATTACAATATAAATAAATATAGAATAAAATTAATTAAGAAGATATTTTTAAAAATAAAAAATTATATTTTAGTTATTATATATTCTCATTATTTTCTTATTATTCATTCCTGCACCCACTGTACTATTAGTAAATGTAAAGTTAGTTAATTTTGCTTTTATATATATATATAAATCCACCTAACATTACAAAATTAAAAAAAATTATTAAATAAAAACTAAATTTAAAGATAAAAAATAATTAATCATTATATTGACTAAATTTGACTAAATTGTAAATTATTTTAAAAACTACAAAATTTATGATTATTTAAAATAATTTCTATTATTAATAAAAATTTATAAAATAATTTTTAAATTAGTATCTAAATTAGTTACTAATATTTTAGATTATAAATTAGTCTCTAAAAGACTAATTATAAATTAGTCTCTAAAAGACTAATTATAAATTAGTCTCTAAGAGACTAATTGAGACTAATTTAGAATATAAAGTAACAAGTAGTTAAAACCTTGATAATTAATGGTTAAATACCAATTTAAAAATTATTTTATAAATATTTATTAATAATAAAAACTACTTTAGATATTAATGATTTTTTAAATTTATAAAATAATCTTTAATTTAATCAAATAATAATTAATTATTTGATTTTTAAAATTAATTTTTATTTAAAAATTATTTTATAAATATTTATTAATAATAAAAACTACTTTAAATATTAATAATTTTTTAAATTTATAAATAATCTTTAATTTAATCAAATAATAATTAATTATTTGATTTTTAAAATTAATTTTTATTTAATAATTTTCTTGTATTGAAAATTACGCTATCCATCTCAATACACTCACAAATAACATGTGAAGCTGCTTTGGGGAAAAATAAATTGATGAACTGTAATTACATGGATGATGTGCATTTGTACTTATGAAAAGTAAGTTATGGATACATTAATCTGTAAAATTTCTTTAGTATAACTTTATTAAGTTTTTATTTCCAATTTGAACATAAACTAATTTATGACCCATTTTATTTATTTATTATTTATTCAAACAATGGTTAGAAAATTCAAAAATCTGAACTGGGAACCAAAATTAATATGTTAATCTTATAGATTAGTTCATGTATAGTATTTCTTGGGACAATTTACAACTAATTTTCATTTCTTTATGCACTGTTAAGAAAGAGTGGACTTTAAGCCTAACTCAATCCCATAAAACTGGTTCAATAAGGTGAGGTTTGCCCCCGTTTATATACAATGAAAGGTCCTTATCTCTAGTCGATGTGGGATCTCCAACACACCCCCCTCACGCCGAGACTGCCAACTCGTGCGTGAGATTATATATTTTGGGTGGTCCGATAGCGGCCCGATAACGGGTGGCCTGATAAGCCCAACAAATACTCGCTAGGATAGGCTCGAAATGTCTCTGATACCATGTTAATAAGTGGACTTTAAGCCTAACTCAACCCCATAAAACCGGCTCAAAGGGTTGAGGTTTGCACCCACTTATATACAATGAAAGGCTCTAATCTCTAGTCAATGTGGGATCTCCAACACACCCCCCTCACGCCGAGAGTGATAGATAGAAGCTCGAGCGTGAGACTGTATATTATGGGTGGTCCGATAGCGGCCCGATAGTGGGTGGCACGATAAGCCCAACAAATACTTGCTAGGATAGACTCAAAAACATGCTCTTATATGCACCTTTATATATTTATGCTACAATTCATAAAGATAAAATTTCACGTTGAAAAGTTAAAAATATCTTCTAAATTGAATAATCTATTTTTTTCATAATGAAAGTCATTTTTAAAAAAAAAAAATTGGATCACATAATTATTTTTGACCTCTAATTCGTATGTTATTTTTGAATTTCAAAATAATTCGAATATTATTTTTTATTTTCATATTGTACAACTTGAAAACCTTTCTAGTAAGAAAAAATAAATTTTGAATGATATAATCCGGAAAGAACAACTTTCGAATTGTACAATCTGTAAGCTTTTCCAGATTACACAATCTATAGTATACTTTTAACTTTCAAATTGCACAATTTCAAAATAAAAACATGGAATTTTTTTATCTTTATAGCTATAGAATAAATATATGAAGGTGGAAGAAGAAAAGTCCTCTAACATATGCTATATACTATATAGACTTCAAGAGGTGAACCCAATTTACACATATCATAATTGATGGTAATTTCTTCTTACACCTCTATAGTTTCTTCCTCCCCTTATATAATTATTGTAATTCAAAAGGTACCATTCTGCAAATATTTTTAGGTTAAGGGTTGTTGTTGGTGGTGAATGAGGTTAGTGGTGAAGTGTTGTTTTGTGGTGATGGTTGTGATGTTCGTTGATTTCGTTAAGAGTTGTAGTAGTGGTTTGCAGTGGATTGTGGTTGTTCGTGGTAGTTTTTGGTGGTTTGTGGTGAAGAGGTAGTTGAGTTAGTGGTCTTTCTTTTTCATGTTCAAAATGTAAAATTAGTAGAAATTTTAAATTGTAGAATTTGAAATATAAAGTCACATTCTGAATTTTATAATTTAAAATATAAATTTGTATTTCAACTCTACAATTCTAAAGATTTTTCTAAATCCAGAAAATGACTATGACTATGGTGGAAGAAAATGAAGAGGGTCCGAAGGTGTGCAATAGGTACTCAACATTAGAGGAAGAAGAACAAAGAGAGTACACACCTACTCAATAATGGAGGAAGAAGATGATGGAATATTAAAGAAATAATAATGATCAAATTATATGCAATTATTGTATGCAATATTTGACGATATTGTACCCAATTATATGCAATTAATTTAATAATTATAGAATCTCATGATTAGTATCCTACCTA
>Ga0123342_1006569_pt1 | contig 16021 bp, 7 predicted proteins | sample Turbeawhitnodule_FD_89960 | JGI IMG/M metagenome (GOLD analysis project Ga0123342, IMG submission 89960) | Root nodule microbial communities of legume samples collected from Mexico - Turtle bean Mexico white nodule | ecosystem: Host-associated > Plants > Roots > Nodule | place: Mexico: Nepantla... | reverse complement strand
TTAAAAAAATTTTTTTAAATAAATAAAAAAAAAAATAAAATAAAAAAATAAAAAAAAATAAAAAAAATTAAAAAAAAAAAAAAAAAAAAAAAAAAAAAAAAAGAGTATGAAATCATTCTTTAAAAGTATCAAAAATAAGAAAAAATGGATGAGTTGTTTGTCCCACTCCAATTATAATCTGTCAGATTGATGAGTTCAAAAAAATTAACTTCTCCTATCGAACTGAATTACTTGTTATCTCTAATTGATAATTATGTATTTTGGCTTTAAATTCTCTTATAAATTGTTGAATACAATTATATATGATCATGAAGAGATATAATCAAAGGAGTTTTATCATATAAGACCTACCATAATTTTAAAAGGTAATAATTATTTTATTCTCCTAATTCTATATATTTTGTTAAGTAATTAATATTAATATAAAAGATCTTAATAATCCTAATATAAAAGATTATTTTTCACGTATATTTTTTAATATTTTATTGTATAATGAATCTCAAAATTATATTGGATACATAATAATAATAATAGTATAAATAATAATAGTAATATTAATTAATATAAATAATAATATTATTATTAATTAATATAAATAATAAAAGTATTATTAATACTATTATTACTAATAATATTATTATTATTAATAGTAATAATAATGTTGTTAATATTATTAATATTAAGGTTGATCAATAAAGTATACCACAATCCATATAGTTTATTGGGAGGAAAACATTCACTATCTATATATAGTGATGAAATAAAAATGTATTAACATGAAATTTTCAAAAACTATTGAGTAAAAATGTGGCTAGCTTACAAGGACCCTTTGACAAACTTTTCACACTTCAGGATGAATCAGGCTTCTGAGTCAGTTAATGATGTCTGAAGTGCAATTTGGGTTGGTATAGTGAGCGAAATCTAGAAACATAGAAACTCGGTCATCTTCAATAGAGGTGTGAAAGATGTGTCTGAAGTGTTTGCTTCGATGTAAGTAAATGTGTGGTCTTGGATTGTTGCAAAGTCTAATTCTGTTTATTTTCCTTATTCTATTTGGGTTCTAAATCCTTTAGCTTGTATGAAGCTCTTTCATTGATTCTGATTAGAGTTGGTCTGGGTGCCGGTGTATTAGGTTGGTAGACGCGTTTTTAGGTGTTTGATGTCTTATTTTTCTGTATAAGGGTTGGACCACCCCTAAAGTGATCCCTATTTTTTTTTTTTTTATTGCTGATAAAAAAAACAATTAATGTATTTGAAAAAAAATGTTTTTTTAAAGAGCATAGTATCTAAAAATATTGAACATGTAATATAGGATTATGACTTTGTATTGATTCTCTTGCATAATTGTACATTATCTATTTAATTTTATTCTTTTCTTATTGATAAAATATTAAAAACTATTAGGTATATATATGGAAATAAGAATATATAGAGAATGAATAATGAGCATATATGAAGATCTGTGATGAAGAATCTACAATGGGGTCAGTTTTGGAAAAGAACACACAGCTGTGTGTCTCCAACAATGGTTGGTAGGTAAGTCAAGTTTTATCAACAAACCTATAATATTTATATATATATATATATATATTATTTTCAAAGGTTAATTGTTATTTTATGTAAAGGAAGTGTGAGTCCACAACCGAACATATGTTTCCCACAGCATGGACAAACCCACACTTGATTCATTCTAAAGTTATTGTTCAAAGTATACAGAGTGTTCAAAATTTTATATCAAATAGAAATTAAGATATTTTATAATATATAAATGAGTGGAAACTTTATCTTATAAACTATAATTGAATTAGACTTAAAATTCATTTTTTAATATGGTACGAGAGTCATTTCGAATTTATCTTAACAATGATTCAGTCCCTCACTATTAGGCCGTTATCACATGAACAGTTATTCTTAACGTGAAAAATATGCTTAGAGATCTAAAAATTCACTTCTTAATAATTTTTTTTTACTAATTTGACATAGAAAGAACTTTTATATTTAAATGTAGAATGAGCAGTTAAAGATAAGTGATGATGAAGCAGAATTAGGTGGTGGGAAGAAGAAAACGATGTGAAAGATCTGGAATCGCAGTTTTGCAACCAAATCTGTGGTTGATTTGGCAGTTAAGGCTTCTTTTCTAAATTCCTATTGCAGAGACACATATGCATTATTAACTTCCAAACCTAAAAAAAAAAACATACATTTTGGAAATTATTATTGTTGCCATTCCAATTACTTTTTAGTTTAACTTCACAAATTTTATTATTGCTATTTCATTTGGGTATTCATATCAATAGTTCATGATTTTTTTTTTTAAGTTAACAATTTTAAATATTTTCAATTTGGATATAGTTACGTGTAAGTTGAAACTATATCAATAACTCTATGAACCAACATTTAAATAATTTCTTTTTGACCATTTTTTTAGTGAAGACCCTCTTTAAATTATTTCTCATTTGTTTTTCATTTCTAAATTAGATAATTTTTTCTTTTAAATCCTAAACCTGTATTTTTATACTTTCTTTTGTTTTCGTATCGTTAATATAATCACACATGATTCAGAAGTCGAGGTTAATGATAGTTTATATACTTCCTTCTTTCTCAACTCACTGAGACACCTTTCAAAGATAAAACTGTGATGAAACACTAATCTTCAAAGCAAAAAATACTTCAAATACATTGATTGATCGATCTAACTATATTATTTTTCGAAATTGAAATCATAACATAGACATTTCTTACTTACATCGTCATAAAGCTTCACTTTATGAGAAGCTATAATTTTTTAACACTCATTCAAATGAATCAGAATTTTTTTTCAAACAATTCGAAAAGAAAATTTATCTGTATATGTGATGTGAGTCGAAAATTATGAAACATGTGTTATATCTAGAAGCATAGCAGTAACAAGAGGTTGAATAAGATGAGAGGGGAAAAGTGAAGAAAATATGAGAAATGTGGAGAATATTAATGCACTTATTAGTAACTTGTATAATGGCACACCAGAGTTGACCATTATTTATTTCGTTGTTTTTCTCCATTTCTCTTCTTGCTTTATTCATATTCTTCTAATTTTCACGACAAATAAACATGTTTTTTGCTTTAACCAACACACTTTAAAGACATTTTGTTTTGTGTTCCTGCTTTATTTTTACATTTTTCCTAGGGTTTTTATTAATATCTTACGTACTATTCCCTAATTGGGGTTGTTCTTCAATAAAAAGAGAAGTTTAATTTCCGAAATCCCACAACAAAAGTCAAGATTCAAAGTCCACACTAACTATTCACATTAAATTCTGATTTTAAACAAAAATAGCACCAAAAGTTTGGAACATCTTTTTACAGCTTTTGGGTTGTTTTTCGGTTTCACATAACGTTTATGTTAGGTATATATCTATATTTTTTGCTTTTTGTTTTTTTAATGAGAAATAATACAACAAGTGGTTTTTGTTATTGTTCATCATCTTCTTTCTCTCTATTTTCTGTTTTATGTTTTTGTTATCAATCATGGGATTATGAATTTGTATGTTTGAAATCTATGGTTGAAATAAAACATCAAACACATTAAATATCACGCATTATATTTCAATCTAATATTCCTAAAAAGAATTTGTATTCTGTTGTTATCCATAGAGTACCTAATAAATATATTACTTTATAAACTACCAAAGTTCTTATTAAACGTTGTAAAACAAAACTTATTTGCATATTCTTAATGTATCGGTCGAAACTCGGTCGATCGAATGTATGAATAAATAATATCAAATAATAAATATGTGACAAAGGCAGTTACTACTCAGTATTTAATAAGTAAAAGGCACGTCGAAACACGTTCTCATAATATCAGGAAACCACTATACATAACCTAAAGACCACTTACACATGTCTTGGCAACCAACTATCTAGTCCACGTAGGGAGAGATCCAAGTCAACCTATAAAAAGAACTTTTGAAATGGGGAAAATGTATGTTTTTGATATCCTAAGAGAATAGACTAATCACTAGCACTGACTTGAGCGTCAGAGTGCAATCGGAGGTACCCCGTCGACCGACAGAACGCGCGCGAGAGGAAGAACTTTGAAGAACTAGAATATTACCAGTATGACAACAAATTATGTATCAACGTGGATCAACAATACTCAGACCCTGACATCCACACAGGTACACTTAAAGTTTTAAAGTTTTAAAGTTTTAAAGTTTGTGGTTGTATGTTTTGTTGCAACCATGCATAACAACTTAAATAAACTTTATGTTAGATCTAGTGTATTTTTCTTGATTATAAAACTAGCACTAAAGGATATATTGTCATGTATATGAACTTTAGAGAACTTTTTGTTTGATGTTGTTCATAAACATAACAATGAATTTGAACAACCCGTTAAAAGAAATTCTAAGAAGAAAGCTTTATCTCATCCATCAAAATTTGAAGGGCACCAAGCTTTTTTTGAGAGTATCAAAATGAAGGTGGGAAAATATCTGAATGGGTTGAAAGTGCCTTAAAATTGAAAAAAATCGAGTTACACGTTGCTTCAAACAATGACCATTTAATTGCTACGAGAAGCGATGATTGGAATCGACACACAAGTGGACCCAGACATGGGCTTGGGCCTTCCGCCACTTGTCACACGCATGGTGGCACTAGACCCATATTTATTGGGGGCCCACCATACTGTAGCTATTTGTGGGTAATACTCTGCAATGTGTATTCAAACATATCAAATCAGATTTGACCCAACACACTCACACACAAAATATCCATTTTGTTTTTAATAAGTCAAATTATAAAGTTTTGGATATATAAATCCAGAACTAATATGTCACTTCTGGATTTCACCATTTGTAAGTTTATCTGAACAGCATAAATGACTTTTCGAATGTCAAGATCTGTAAATGAGTTCTGGATCTCAATCTTCAACACCATTTACAGCACATCATTCTAAATATAAAAATCCGAAACTCATAACTCACTTCCGGATATGACCATCCAGAAGGTTAAATAAAATATGAAAATGACCTTCTGAATTTCAAAATTCGAAATGTATAAAAATCACTTTCAAATATTGGCATCCGTAAGAAAATGTGTGAAAATGGCATAATAGAGTTTTAAAATTTTTGTGGATGCCAGTCAAAATTAATTGGGTGCAAGAAGCAATTTCCATCTCAAATTTTTCTCCATCAGCCCATCAATACCCACGTAATGTACCCAAAATCTTATAGCCTCAAATGACTTAAGCCCTTTCGTTTCAATTGAGAGCATGTGGTTCAATTAAAGAAACCTCTTTTTCATTAATATCAATAACCTATATAGTATATATACGACATTATAATAGGAACCTATATATTATATTATTAAAATTATATAAATTGATAATAAAAATTTATGTGTATAAATATGTTTTAGTCTTTCTAGCAGAAAAATGTTTTTTATGATTGGTTCAAAAAGATTTGTTTCTTATTTTTATAATCATAAAAAAAATACATACTATAAAATTGAGTTTTAAAAAAATTAATGTACTTCTCATTTTTAAAATTGTGTTCGAATCGTGCTAAAATTATAAGAAATTCAATAAATATTTTTTGAATTCGATATTTTACTAATATGTATCCTAAAAGTGTCAGTATCCGATACGTGTGTTTGATACGGATACACCATTTAATATATGTGTCCCAACCTCATAGTCAATCACATTTGACAACAATAAATTCAGATATATACTATTTTTTACACAAGAGTTACTATTTTTAAAATTGAAAAAAGTTAAAAACATCTTTTAAAGCTTATTAATTTGATACGGTAACTAGATTTCAATTACACTTAATAATTAAGATTGTCTTAATACTAAAATATAGTTTATCGTGGAACAAGTTTCTCTTCAGTTTGATAGATGTGATAGAAAATCAATTTAATTCTGAAATATGTAAAAAAATAACTCTTTAATATTATAATATAGCTTAATGATAAAATGATTATTAATTTAGTATGAAATTGATCCATAAATTTGTATTTTTAATGACAAATAATTTCATCCATTTTATGAGAAGAACTTAGTTTTAGATTCTTTACCTATTTCACATCAAAACAAATGTTTGTCGTTCTTTTAGAGGTTATATTGATAATTATCTAAAAAATATATATTGATGTTGTCTTATTCACTTAAAGTACAAATTTATCCTTTATAAAAAAATTATATGAAAATTAATAAATTTAACTAAAGATATCCCTAAACATCATATCATATCAACTATGGCGTTTCAGAAGTATCGTGATTTACCAAAAATATTATAACAATTTATGATGACTTTTGCGGTGTAAAATTTTATAATGTATAACAGTTTCTTCTTATCTCCAATTATAAAATTGATTTGCTCTATTTCTAAAAATAAAAAAAGTAATTAAGTATCACAAATGATTATTTCTCTACATAATTTTCCTAATGAGAAGTATTTTTTTTTTTATTAAAGATATAGCACAATTTATAGTCCTTTATTTTCTTAAAGTGTTAAAGCATATTCTATTGTAGAGTAGTTATATCATACCAAAATGAACATATCAACACGAGAAACAAACATGAAGACATTAATAAGAAAATTTAAAATACTACACAACAATTTTTTTTAAAGCCTCTCTAATTAATTTAAATGTAGATGAAAACATATTTAATTTATTAGTTATTGTGCACAAAAAAATATAAAATATAGTTGTTTTTACAAGATTGGATTCATCTTTTTTGTCTTTTGTTTCCAGTCTTCACATTCTTCAGGTTTTCTATTGGTTTTTCCTTTTCGTCGAATGAGTGGAGAAAACCTGTAAAGATACTCCGACAGTTAAGTTAGTCCGAGTACAGTTGAGTTGAGAGAAAAAAAATTACCTTAGACATTTGACTTCCTCTAGTATTTGTAACTTTTGGATGAACCTCAACTCTTATGAGCTTGCTCGTGGATCCAAAATAGTGTCCAATTGTGCCTTAATAACAATTTACTTACAGCTAAACTGATTTAATTACAATTAACTGCGAATTTATGAACGATATTTGGACTAAGAGAGTCATTCGACCTTCTCAATCACTTTGCCAGTCTTCTGAGCTATCCAGTTGGATAATATCATAATAGTCTTCTCAGCTATCTAATTGGATAATAGTTTTTTTATTTTAAAAATGATCATATCTTCAACCACAAAGACCATTAAAAAAAAATGGAGCCTTACGTTTAATTATGATCGTAAATATTATAGGTCGTTGGATTAACTTTGTTTTGCATCATCAGCCGAAGAAGAAAGCGTTTATTCAAATCGAACGGTAGAGAGAGCGCGTAGGAGAACACTGACATCAACGTTTCCGCTTCCTTTTCTTTGATCAGAGACGTGTTAAGGCATTGTGACGTTATATTAGTATTTCAATTATTGATAATATATTATTTTTCGCTTCATTAAACGTTTCTTCTGTTTTTGTTCGTTTAGTAAAAATCGAAAATCTGCAGCAAAAGAAACGGCACACACACTGAGCTTCGAATCGTTCGTTTGCGTGAGCTGAATCAGGTGAACACTTTCTTCTCCACACTCACATTCCTCTTTCTCTCCCTTTTTTTCCCTAACTTCAGCTTTTTTTCCCTAACTTCAGCTTTTTTTCAGCTTTCGTTTCGATTTTTTTTTGCTTCCGATGTCAAATGTTTTTCCCGTTTCTGTTTTGCGGATCACGCTGTTTGTTGCCATAATGACACGCGCTAATTGTTCAATTTCTCAATGAGACGGATGCGGTGGGATTGGGTTTTGTGTTTTACTCCGAATTAGGATTTACTAGGTTTCTGTTTCTGGAAAAAACTATTCTCTTCTGAATTCACTGTTACACTGTTACCTAACTAAGTAACTATTTGTGACAGTGGATTTTGTTCCTAATGTCGTGTTTGTCCCTCTTTAAACGCTTATTTTATGCTCAATTCAAACCCTTACTGCACTTGTTTTGGAATTGGCATTACTTCCTGTTGTTATTGGAACTAGATCTTTGTGTATATGGCGCTCAAGATAATCTACTGTTGTAAAATGCACTACTGTATTCTCACTTGCAATATATAGATTACATTGGATAAATCAGTTTATAGGATTAGGAAGTGGTGGGATTTTGATATATAGAGTTATCTATCTGTGGTTTCTTGATCAGGAAAAAAGTTAATTCCCCTTTCAAGGCCCGGCAACATTTCAGCACATTTTGTTTGGAGTATTACGGTGGATTTGATCGTCATCTGGAATCAAATCAGGAGAAGGTGCACGCTGGAAACTTTGTTGCTACCAATCTATGCCTTATCGTGTTTTACTTTGGTGATTTAGATGAATGTTAATAAAAACTATGTAACTATCTATGACCGTGGATTTAGTTCCTAACGCCATATTTGACCCACTTTACATCCTGTTGTTATTGGAACTACATCATTGTGTAAATAACATTCTACATAATAATCCACTGTTATAAAAAGCACTATAGTGTTCTCACTTTCAACATATGGATTACATTGGATAAAACAGTTTATGGGATTATTGAGTGGTGAGATTTTAGTATATAAAGTTATGTATGTGTGGTTACTTGATCAGGAAAAAAGTTAATCCCCTTTTCAAGGCCTGGTGAGATCTCAAAACTTAAGGTTTTGGAATTGGAGTATTACGGGGGATTTGTATGTCATCAAGTATCAAATCAGGAGATAGTGCAGGCAGGAAACTTTGTTGCAACCAATCTATGCCTTATCGTGTTTTACTTTGGTGATTTAAATGGATGTTACTTCTCTGGATTCAAATAGCAATACCCAAACCGACCAACACCCTTTGCTGATGGAGCAACTGGAAAATCGAAATGGTCGTCAGCATGTAATTGACATTACTGTGAATGGTGAAGCTCTAACCATGTCTTCTCATAATGATCAACACTCTGAAATGCATTTACCGCAGAATGGAGATCAACCATCTGGGGACACACAAGATTCCACTCATCAAGCATCTTCATCTTCTGCGTCAAGATTAAACTCTAGAAATTCAGCTTCATTAAGAAGAGGTGAAGGATATGGTCAGCGTGGACGGAGTCCATTGAATTCTGGACTGTGGATTTCTGTTGAGCTTTTTGTCACTGTGAGTCAGATCATAGCATCTATAGTGGTTCTGTCACTGTCCAGGAATGAAAATCCTCAAGCTCCATTATTTGCATGGGTTGTGGGTTATGCATCTGGTTGTGTTGCCACACTTCCCATTCTATATTGGCGTTTTCGAAACCGTAATCAAAGCAATGAACAAGATTCCTCTCAACAGTCTCAAGGATCTTCTGGAAGCAATCCTCCAGATCGTACCTATACTGCCATCTATGTTTCTCATGTCTCAGACGAGGAGAACAGTCATGCTACACAATCAGCCACAAGAAACACTATAATTCCTGGAGCCTTTACTTCTAGGTATGATTTTTTTGCCCTTCTCTTTCTATCCTATCTACTTTTTTTTGGAGGGGGGACGATTAGTCCTTATTTAGTATTATGCCGTTTATTACAATGTGTATCACCGGTTTGTTTCCCCATCGATAGTATAATGTCCTTGATATGGTGTGTCGTATGCTTGCCTAGAAAGGAAGAATAGTGAAAACCAATTTTCAATCTTAATGTGATATATAAGACATCTACATTATAGATGACTTTTATTTTTCATTGCATTTTCTAGAACTCTTATCTGCAAGCACTTTCACACAAAAAGGCGAGTGTTTGGTCTGTATTAAACCCTTAAATTCACCTATTTGAATACGCTATTAGTTTATTGTGTTACAGGCAAACAACCTTATTCCCGTGACGCACTTTTTGCCCAATATTCATCATGGGTGGAAATGGGATTGTGGTTTTCAATTAATTGAAAGTGTCCAATATTTAACTCCATAGAAAGGCACACGTATACGACTTTATTTATTTGGCCACTTTTTTGTTTCTTGTTTTTGGGGGTAGCGGGGGGAAGAAGTTGGATGATGGACGAAGAAAGGAGCCAAGGATTCAGATGATTAGTAGTTGAAGAAGAACGAATGCATATTAGGTTTTCTGCTCCCCATATTGGAGACACGCAAAGTTTCATAACTTTCATGGGCTAATATGTCCTGAATTATAGATTATCCTCCTCATCTGGTTGTTCGATTTTTCAATTAAAAATTAGATTCATATATTATATATAGAAATATTGGACAAAATGTTACTTAAAAGTTTGGATATTTGTGATAATGTACACGATGTGATGGCAGATTTTTTAGTAGTGACGACATCTCTTTTTTGTTGATGATAATGACAGTATAATTGTTGTGGCTAAATTGTAACATCTTGTTTCCTCTGAGGTTATGATGCCAAATTCCATCTGTAACCTTGCCTAATATTATTCACATTTAATAAGTTCTCCAGGCAGACAAATTCCTTGTTAAATTACAGACTAAATGAAATATGTCTCGAGATTCAACTAGAGCTTGGTGACTGGGGAAGATACGAAACCTTGAAATATGTTGAAGTTGTAACACTATTTCCTCGTCATGCTATTTAATGATAAATTCAATTGAATACAAAACCTTGAATCTGATTACTAGCAGACTAAGAACATACTTTTTGTTTACTAAATTGCAGGCTTAATGGATTAGTAGACCATTTCAAGATGGCCTTGGATTGCTTCTTTGCAGTTTGGTTTGTAGTTGGAAATGTTTGGATCTTTGGGGGTCACACTTCTCCTTCTGATGCTCCACAATTGTATAGGTAGGTACCTTAAACACACTGTTTTTGCGCAGCCAGTATTTTACATTCTTGAATCTTCAAATAATCTTGGCCATATCATGCAGGTTATGTATTGTGTTTCTTACTTTTAGCTGTATCGGATATGCAATGCCATTTATACTTTGTGCAACTATTTGTTGCTGCCTACCTTGTATAATTTCTGTTTTGGGCATTCGGGAGGATTTTTCTCAAAATAGAGGAGCAACAGTAGAATCAATTAATGCTCTACCAATCTTCAAGTTCAAATTGAAGAACAATGAAAACTGTGGTGATCAGGATGTCAATGCAGCTATAGATGAAGGTGGAGTTTTGGCTGCAGGAACAGAAAAAGAGCGAGTTATTTCAGGAGAAGACGCTGTAAGTTAAATGGGGGTCACTATATATTGTTTTCAAGTTATGAATTGACAATATTTACCTCGGTATATGCTTACATTCAGCCAAAAGAAGAGTGAATAACAAGTTTTTAGATATAAGTAGAACCTGAGTGTGAGGAATTCTTAAGGATGGAGCAATGAATCTGATGCCAATCGTTATGATTTGTGGTCCTTCCCGTGTGGAGAATAATTTAACTGAATAAATTTCCGAATTTGTTGCAGGTTTGTTGCATTTGCTTAGCAAAATACGCAGATGATGATGAGCTTAGAGAGTTACCTTGCTCTCACGTTTTTCATGTAGTGTGTGTAGACAAATGGTTAAAGATAAATGCATCATGCCCTCTTTGTAAAACTGAAGTTGGTACAGGTAATGGAGAGTCACCTTCACCCTGGGATTCCAGTACTCATTAGGTCAGAATGGGATATATACCAACACAGGCAAAGTGTATCTGCTGAAAATCCCCCCTCAAGTTGCAGCTTTTCAAGTAAGTGTACATCATTAAACCTTTGGAAATCAACTAATACCTTAAGCATGTGTGATGTTGCGTGCTAGTAAAAGGTAAAAGATTTGTGTTTTTACCAGCCCTAGTTACCCCTTTCTCTTCTCCCCCACCCCAGCACCAGTTATACATACTCACCAAGTATTATTTGTAGAAAAATAGGATGTTTCCAATCTTTCTTCGTTTATCTTATGTCCATCTGCTGTACATATCACAAAATTTACTGAAAATGTTGATTTTTTATTTATTTGAAACTGTGAAATGAGCTGAATGTTTTTCTTAAATCGTGATGATGCCAATCTCAACCAGCTGCTTCCCCTCGCTTTATTTATTACTTACGAACTGTTTTGAATTTTAAGCATTAATCAATTTTATTTTTCATTCCATGTCCAAATACTGACTGCTTCAATAAACTTTAGTAAAAAGTTACGTATTTTAAGCAAAAAGGTTATCAATTGTGTTTACTTTAAACACTTCCGTCAAACTTCTGCGATAATAAAGTACTCACATGTTCACAATTTCCTTAAAAATGGCTAAGAAGCATATTTAAGCAATATTTATATATGATCGTCAACTCAACAAAAGTATGGGTTTGCATTGTATATGATGAATTTAGGTAAATGGATTTTAGATGGTAAAATTCAGGCGGACAGAATTCAGACTTAATATAGTTTGCAAATATTGTTAAAATTGCAATGAATCTATAATTTAATACTTACTACTAATTTACTCAAACTATTATATTGTTTTTGGTTTGTACTAGTCTCTGATTTTTTAAAATCAGAATTTTACAAGTCTCGTCAATCTTTTGTGATATGGAATCTATAGCAAAATTTTGAAATAGTGAAATAATACATGATAAATAAGCCAACAAACAGGAGAAGTACAACATGGGCTGGGCGAATGCAGGACCAGAAACTTAAAATTCCTGCAGCTCTCCCTGCGACGACGTAAACAGTAAACCTTGGACGAAGATGCACAACCTTCTCTCAACATCAAGGGAAAAAAAGGGTGAGCAAATAAAAAATTCGACCCTAAAACATAATTGTGGCAGAGTTATACACATTTGCAAATGGAAGACATCTAGAGAGGGAGAACTCGTGCAAAGAAAATACGAATTTGATATAACTTAGCATGAGCCTTGCTGGGAACTACAGCCTAGTTTAGGCGGTGTTTCAAATGCAGCTTGAATTACCAAGCATCCAAACTAGGTAACTTGCAAACCATTTTTAGCTCGTCTTCAACTTCCTCAGATGGCGAGATCTTTAAATGCCTCTAGTTTCCCATTTGAGGGGGCGGATTCCACATGGTTAGAACTCCCATTTTCAGTGCTCTTGCCTACCTGATTGAAGGCAGAGCTACAACTGCCCTCAAAGTAGGTGGAGTATGGAAAAAACTTGGCACAACGCACTTTCCATCCTACAAGCAAATTTACAATTTCCAAATTTTAAAGAGTATAAAAAATATTGTATCTTCGTTAGGGGGTTTTCCTGACAGAATTGGTATAAGAAGGAATGAGAAGTCATTGTGATGCATCACTACAATGTGAGTGGCAAAATAACACATGCATAGAAAGCAGATACAGAAACTCAAATTTCAGAAGGAAATTGTGAAAATTAAGAATTAAAATTTCCATTTCGCAGGGATAACATAAGACATTTTAGTTAAATGTTATGTCAACCAAAAGATAAATTTCAGTTAAAAAATAAGACTTTTGATTTCATTATTATCTTTTCCTTCTAAAAATAATATAAAACTCCTCAGAGCAAACAGTAAACTGTTAATGAAAGAAACCAAATACACATTGCTCTTGGAGATCACAATCACATACATACCTAATATATAATCAAGCAATAGAAAATCACAATGATACTTACTTAATGCAGCATCCTCATCAACAAGAACTGTTCCAAGAAGCTTATGAACTGCAATACAATCTTTAAGTTTCCATTCCCCGAGCGGTCCAACCGCACCATTTCTATAATAACAAAATATTGCAGTTACTCGGTTTAGAAACCAAAACCGAGTGTAGAAAGGTAAAAATGATTTAATTCTAAGAACACTGCCATAAACACAAACACTTACATGGCAAACTGCAAACCCCAAAAATTATAGGATAAGCTATGTTTGTTTGTTTTTAAATTTTTGTTTCTATTAATTCCCCCACCATATTTCAAAAACATGCGTGCATCACGTGCATGTAAGTGGTGTACCAGTTTGAAGACATGACACGACACGACTTGATGGCATGCAACTTCAGGTTCTTCTTACCTTGGCACAAGGTTGTTTGTTGACCCTTCAATCAACTTCACAGCCTCAGGCCTTCTGTTCGGATCCAAAACATACAACATTTCCCCAAAAGCAGCTCTATGCATCAAAGAATCTGTAAACAAGAGGAAAAAAGAATAAGAGATCTTCACAATCAAATTTGAACCATACGGATTACAACAAATCCTCATCTTAATGCCGAGTATAACCTTCATGTTTTTCAAGGAAAGAATTATTTGTCTCAAACAGAGATTTCCCATGCAGCTGACTACATAAAAAGAACAACCAGAGAAAGTTAAAAATGAATATAGGGACCACAAGACAATAACAGGAGAAAAAAGAATGCAAATAATTGCACCAGAGAACCTAATAGTTTGGCGCTCAGCTTCCAAGACACTCCAAACAAGTTTCTCACTGTCAGTCACAGGAGCATTCATGGATCCCACCTTATTGAAGAATTTAATCTGCAACACGGGGACTTAAAAAATGAATGACCGCTAAAAGAATCATTTTTCTTGATGGAGGAAAAAATAAATTAAAATAGAGAGAACTAATATCCTAAAAAGCGAGAAAAATAAAACAAAAGGGAGGGGGACACTGCGTGCGGCTTATAACAAATTCAAAGGAACAGATTTTTGGAGATTATCCAATTTGCATGTACTAAATGCTAAATATACACAAACTAAAAAGATGACGAGCACAAGTAACATCAGATATTGTTATGCAATGTTCTGATATTGATAGACATTAAAATCCTAAACTTTATAATCTCAATGACATGTAAATTGTAATTGATTTGTTGATTTTGTTCTTCAGAGAAACAAAGCATACCAGACAACGATGAGAATCAGGATGTTCAGCATCCAACCTCAGTAACGACTTAACAGCCTACAAGTCAATAGATTAAGAACAAAACATGTTAATTGGCATCATATTCAAAAATGGCAAAGTGCACAAGCTAGCATGTTTTATAATGTGAAGAAATGAAAAATAACACATACATATTCAATTAATCAGCATAAAATCACAACATAGAGGCCCCTAAACTTGAAGTGTCTAGGAAGACACCAAACTCTTAACCCCAATAAACTACAAACCTGACAATTAATAGCTTGGAATATGATACTGTAACCTACCCCACCCCGGGATAAAAAATATAAAAAAATCTTGGCTTTTCATTTTACATATTTTTACCTGGAAGGCAAGTAAAATTTTCTGTTTTCTCATATATAACTCGAATGAGAGAAAGTGTGTCTCCAATGAGTCAGGTGAATTCTTCTGAAGCAATTTCAAGTATTTTGTGGCTTCCAACAAGGGATCTTCAACCTAAGCAGGAGAAAAAATGCACAATGAACACTAAAATATCAGCATTAACAACTAGAATAATTGAATATGCATAATTTATCAGAATAATTTCCATCAAACGTATCAATGAATTTTCACAGATATTACTGCTGATTAGTTTTTGATAAACCAAGTGATGAACTACATCAATTTTGTTAATACATGCATATAATGAAACTGTGAAAGCTGTCTTTGGATTCAACATGGCATTTTAATCAAGAAACCTTTTTCATTAAAAATGATTGGAAAAAACCCTCAAAGAAAACACAGAACATTTTTAAAAATTACATATCGAGTGTCTTACACATGCATGCACTACACCTGTGAAACCAACAGAAAATTCTCTCACACAGATGCTTACACATCCTGCCAAACTACCAGAATTGGATTGAGATGATGTTTAAGGATCCATCTTTGGAACAATTAGCCTTTGTGAGATAATAAAGACTTCACCAAATATATTTTAGGAATGCAGGAACATGACGTGGCCCCAGAGCAGGTATGACTAAGTTGTCAATAGCTCAGTTCTTGCTACCATTTTTCAAATTTAAAAAAAGATCCACACAAGGTAGAGTAAGCATGGGCATTATCTGTGCTTACAATCCATAGAGCTCTAGCATGAGGTGTCTTATTAAAGATAAGATAGTCCATCATGATGAGCCTTCATGGCTTCACATAACATCTTAAACTTTTGGAAGAGTTGGTTCTTGATTTTAATCATGCTAAATGAAACTAAATGTATTGAAATTTAACCTGCATCAATTTTTCACCACGT
>Ga0123342_1006568_pt1 | contig 16025 bp, 7 predicted proteins | sample Turbeawhitnodule_FD_89960 | JGI IMG/M metagenome (GOLD analysis project Ga0123342, IMG submission 89960) | Root nodule microbial communities of legume samples collected from Mexico - Turtle bean Mexico white nodule | ecosystem: Host-associated > Plants > Roots > Nodule | place: Mexico: Nepantla... | reverse complement strand
TTGTTTTGTTACTTAACAAAATACACCATTCAAAAACAGTTTTCAAACTTTCTCAAAACATCTAAGTGTAAACAATCGGTTGTTTCAACAAAACAATCGGTTGTTTCAACTTAGTTTGAAAATCATTTTGCTTTGATAAAATTGAGATGCTAATTGCTTTGAGATTTAATCTAAGGGTTGATTACAACAAAGAACTACCCCAGAACAACGCTTAAACTAGCACAACAGCATCAAGCAAAGCAGAGGCTTCATCATCCTTCAAAGGATTTGGATTCTTCAAAACATTGAACACCACTTGGTTCAACAGTCACTTTTGAAGACTTTTGATAGAGAAACCAATTTGTTTTTCCGCAAGGAGTTTAAATTGTAAAAACATAGTAGTGACCGCTAATTTGGATGTAAGAAGATATAACCATGCAAACCGGGAAAATGCATCAAGAAAAGAAATATAGTATAAAGAACCATTGGTGGAAGGAGTATGCGATGGATTCCATATATCAACAAAAATCAATTGCAGAGGTGCAATGTACATAGTGAAAGAAGGTGAAAAAGGTAATTAGTGGAATTTAGTCTTAGCACAAGAATCACATCAATTAACAGTTTTATTATATGAAATATATTGTTTAAGCGCATAACATGATGAACAACTCTAGTTTAAGCATGTCCAATGCGTTTGTGACAAATATCATAATTTTTCAACATTGTTATAAGAAACAATATTAACAAAGGTTTGCATAGTTCGTTGTAAGTATGGAAAAACATAAAGGTCATCATGAAATTTTTCTTGGAGAGTTATCTTTTTTGTATCATTATTTTTGACAAAGCAATGATCAGTAAAGAACTAAAAAAAGACTCTATTATCATGCAAACTTTAAAATATTTTTATAAACATAAGGAACATGTAAAATGTTATGTAGTTTAAAAGAATGAGATGAATGAGTAGTAGAATAACATGCAGAACCAAAATCGCGAATGATCATACCTGAACCATTACCAGTTGCACAAAATAATTACCAGTGTAAGCATTTTTATTGGAGAAAACAAAGGGGTCATGGGTTGTGTGGTGGGTTGCACCAATGTCATGATACCACAAGGGATCTTGGATAGTGGAAGGTGTTCCTAAGATAGAAGTCTCAGTGGTCAAGTTTAGATGAAGGTTGAAAGAATGTAGTATTAACAGAGACATGGGATGTCAATTTGTTATCAGAACGAGTCCAACAAGTGAGAGTTGTGAGGCCAAATTTATAACAAAGTTGACACTGAACACAAGTAGTAAAAGACGTAGAAGAAGATTGGGTAGTACAAGAAGTGTGTGGCTTGCGAAAAGATTGTTGGCGTTTAATGTTGTTATATGATCTGGAAAAGGGCAAAGAATACAAGTTGGTGGAAGCAACATTAGCTTGAATAAAGGAACGTTCAAGAAACATGTGTTTCTCGAATCTTTCTTCTTGGGCTAAAAGTAAAGCTTCAATATCCTCAATGGTATAAGTATCAATACAGGAGGTCATAGATGTGATGAAGGCGTTGTACTCTTCAAGAAGACCATCTAATATAGCATCAATGTGATCTTCAGAGGAAACTGTAGAACCAGTGGCAGCAAGGGAATCCATCACTTTCTTTATGTTAAGAAGATAGACAGATATTGAACGTTAATATTTAGGAGTTTTCAGCTGGAGCTTGAGTTTTCAAATTTTGGCACGACTGTGTGAAGCATAATACACCTTCAGCTTGTCCCAGATAAGATGAGTAGATCGTAATCATACCATTTGTGTTAGCATAGAAGTAGACATGGAGACAAGAAGCCAAACAACAATGGCTGGAAGCAAAAATAGTGACTCGTGATACCATGTAAGATTATTAGAGTAGCTAGAGAGAGAAAGAGAAAGGCAAGGCAAAAAGAGAGAAAAGAGATATTATTTTCTTATTGTATATGCACATACAGAGAAGAGGTATATATACAAGAGGAAGCATGTACTACGTAACAGACATAGCATGCACTCTGTTAATACTAACACGAATTGAAAACTCATTATGTAAAATCATTCAAATTTCTACACCTTCTTCATTTCTTTAAAAAAACAACGCGTGCACCCTTTGATTCCAATTATGTGAGAGATTACGTCAATTTGCATGGTTTTTATACATTAAAAAAACTTCTCATTTGAATTTTGTAAAAAAAAAATAGTAGTCTTTTATCAATGTGTATATAAGTTATTTCTAATTTTAACTTTTAAGTAATGTAGGACTATTAGACGTACTTACTTTTTATTTCCTTAATCAATAACTAAAAATTATGACGTCAAGTCCATTAAGACAACATCATTGTGATTAATGAAAACATCAAAGATATTGTCTCTCTGAAATTCAAAGTTCCATCACGATTTGGCTCGTAAAAGACGCCTGAGATGCTTAAGGGGGAATGTATATTTCAATTGTTCACGGCCTCGATTCATAAGCGATGTGTTGAACTTGAGGTTAGAACACACATATCTGTTGATGTTTATAAATGTTGACATCAATAATCAATTGGTCACAACAATAATAGAGAATAGAGATGTGAAGAATAGAAACACATATTTCCATTTTCTCCTTGAATAATCAATAATGACATTGAAGATGTTGCATTGTAACTTGGTATCCTAAACCCTAAACCCTAAATGATTACTAGGGTCATTACCACCCGCAGGGGTGGTAAAAGAAAATTCAATCAAATTATCTTGGTTGAACAACACAACGATTTTTTGGTAATACAACCCACCATTACAAGAAAAACGCGAATTATATACGGATTATTACATAGGATCAAAATTCGTATGTAAAATCAACATTATATACGGATTATCAAGTTTTTCAATGACCAAGGAAACTTTAACCACTACACCAAACAAATTCTTTAATATTATTATAATTTTTATTATACTTATTATTATTAATAATAATAATAATATTAATAATATGAATAAATATATAACCATATGAATAATATAACAATATTAATAATAATAGTATAATTATATTATTATTATTAATAATATAATTATATTATTATTATTATTATTATTAATGTAATTATATTATTATTATTATTATTATTAATATAATTATATTATTAATAATATAATAAGTATATTACCTATACCGTCAATTATAAACTTTTAAGTTTCAATTACATTTTCACTCTTGAGTTGTATATGAATCCACTATTACTTAGACTGGGTCTTGGACAACTTAAACTTAAAGGACAAACACACTTAATTTAATATCTAACATGCTTGACCACTTATAACCGGATGAGATTCTTAACAAAACCATAGTTACATTAAATTTGACAACATTTTATTAGTCATGTTAACAACATTTTTGCTTTACTTTTTTGTGAACTCCTTATTATAGAAATAATGTTAAATGCTTATCAATGTTGACGTTTCTCCTTAAATTTAAGTAGTTATTCCTCTCATATTTTGCTACAATTAAATTTCATCAAATTATATATTATATTATAAATTTTTAGATGTTACAATAAGTGGCAAACACAATAATATAAAGAATAGAAAAATGAATAAATTTGAATTTGAAGTCACAAGATACACAAGTAAAGAAGGGAAAATTTTGAAAATCAATTTCTTAAAAAATTATTATGCAGTGTATGTCTTTAATATATTAGTATTATAATAACACACTTTTTCATTTTAAATTTTTTTTATCCCTTTTATATATTATTATATAAATATCATACTATAATATTCAACAGGGACATATAGATAATTTCACTAATAATAAATATAATAGTAGGTTGGGCAAATTTATTACATGAAGAGGATGGTGACAGAGTGAATATAGAACTAAAAAGTGGGCCGTTATGGGCTTGCAATCCAAAACAAAAACAAGAAATAGGACCACAGCATAAGAGAAAAAGGGAAATGTAAGGTTTAATAGGTTCCAAATCCTAAGTAACCACTTGTCACAATCTAACAATAGCACACAAGATATTTCTTAAAAGATATTAATAATATTAATAATAAAATAAAAATATTTAATAAATATGTATTTCATAAACAAATTATTGATAGATTCTTTAAATAGCACCTTTAGCACATTGATTAGTAAAGTTTAAACATTTACTATCCTCAAATAGAAAGGATTTTGTTAATAAGATCTAGCCAAGAAAGTAAGAAAAATCAATTCAATCTATAATATAATATTATATATACTTTTTATAGTCTTTATAAAATATTACTTCATATACTTTTAGTCAATATAAAATATTTATTCATTCTAAATTTTGAAATTTTGTAACTCTTTTTTAGTCTTTATTATTAACTATATATAAAAATTAAATATACTAATTAAGATAATAAATATTATTTAATTTTAAGAGAATAAAATTTTTTAGATACATAATTTAATTAATAGGTGAAATAATTAATATAGGATCGGGGTTGCATAAAGCTCACCTTAAGTTACAAATAGATGAAGAAAAAGATACGTATACGGCTATTACATTATAAAAAAAATAAATAAAATTTGAATATATTTATATAATTTGGAAGAATAAAATATTTATAATATTATTAAAAAATACTAAATAATAAAATAAAAAATACTAAATAATAAAATAAAAAATAATTTTAAAGAAAATAATTAAAAATGAATTTCTCTTTATTAATTTTATATGGATAATTAATTTATTACTAAAAATATTAAAAATTAATCAAAACAAAAATATTATCAGAAAAAAATTATATTATTTTAGAACAATTGCTAACAAAAGAATTTAATTTAAAGAAAAATTATTACTTATAATTTTATTTTATAGTTATATATTTATCATTTCATATGTAAAGAATAACTAGTGACAAAATATATTAATGTATTAAGAATAAAATTAATTTATTTTAGTTTTAAATTGTGTAAAGATAATAATTCGTAATTATTTTTCTGTATTACATATAATTTAATATATTATAATTAGCAATTTTAAAAATATAAAATATATTTTATTATTTTTATTCGGGGATAAAAATTATTCTTTATGACATTAGAAAATAAATTATTTTAGAATTCGTCAAAATTATAAATAAATTAATATACAAAAAAAAATACATTCAATAAAAAAATAACAGTAAAAACTAGATTATTGAATGAAAAATAGAAATGATATATAATTATATATTACTTAATTAAATTAAATATATAAAGATTATAATTATTTAAAATAATTTTTTTACCATAATTACATTAAATAACATTTTTTTTTAATTTTTAGCCTTAAACCAACCTTTATTTAGAATAAGGACTAAAAAAGAAAATTAGAAATTAAATTAATCAATGTTTTTGTTGAAAAGAAATAGCGATATTTGTATGATCAAAAATATATTTAAGTATTTTAAAAATGATTATGTAGGTATGAGTTTTACTCTAATTTCAATTATTATTATTATTATTATTATTGCATGTGTTAGAATATGCTTCTTAGTTTGTACTTTAGCAAACACACTTTTATTCTTGTTTTCTCAACTAATATTTAAAATATATTCGTTAATACCTATTGCAATAAAAAAATAATGTATTATTTCTTATCATTTAAATATTAAAAATAATATACAATGATATCATTGTTTCAATTTTTTTAATAATCTAAAATAATATACATGATGACAATTAAATAATAATAAATTTTGTTTTCCTTCCAAAATATCTTCTCTCGCGCTCATTAGGATCAGAGATATTTTGTAACTTTTTGCACATTCAAAACCCTACCCACTCGAGTATGGGAGTGTCCTTCTCTACTCGCGCTTCTATTCACTACTACTTATCACTTATTTAATGCAAATAAAGTTATAAAAACTATTTAATTAACCAAAGTTTACATCCAACAATATTACATATATTTCATGATGAATAATCTATATTAATATTTTGTATCTCACATAAATTAAGACTTTTTTTTTTCTCTACTTACAAAAGTAAAATATTAAATTCATCAAAAGTATGCTCTGGTTACATTATTAAAGATGGATTAAGCAGGTTTAAGGTTAAAATTAATTTGTCATCAACAATATTCAACCATAATAATATAAATATTCATAAAAAATATTTTAAATTAACTTGAAATTAAAAATTTGAGAATAATTAACTTTTGCAGAAAAATAATATGTTATTTTGTATCTTTGAATGCTATATTTTAAAATTTTACTTAATAAGTTAACAACATTATCTTGTATATTATGCATCATCACTAAAAAAAATTGATGAAATATTAAAACCTAGCAAATATCATTATTCTTTTTTGGTGAAACAAGGACAACTTAGGTGTTGGTTACATGTCCTTTTTTCTGTTTTTTATCATTAGAATTAAAATCTTAACTCAATAATATGTCAATTTACAGTAAAATTCTAAGGAAGTGCAACCATATTCTTTTAACATTATTTTTTTTACTGTTATAATTATACATAACAAGAGAATATTTGAAAAAAAAAAATATTGAGAATAACAATTTTCTTATAATAATGTATTATATAATGCATAATTCCTACATTTGATTCAATGTATTTATCTCTCCATGTGAATGGTAGGCTATTAATTAAGTTCATTTTTTGTTATATTAAAATAGAATTGATCTCTGCTATTTGTGTTTTCCCACTCCCACCCAACTTCTTCACAAGCTCTCAACAAAACTCCAACCCCTCTCACTAGGAATCTCCCAACAAACTACCACCGCCGCCGCAATGGACTCCGCTGCGCACGTGCCGGACACCGAAACGCCGCCGTTCTGGACGGACGAGAAGCACGTGCACTTCCTCAACACCATGGAAGCCTCCTTCGTGCGTGCAATGCTCGAAAACCAAGGTGCGGCAAACCCCACGCGCCACTCCCTGCGCCTCGATCGCTACCTACCGGACATCTCTGATTCCACGTTGGATTTGAAACCGCACCCTCGCCGCCGCACTAGACAGCTCCATGCACCTGCAGGTACGTGATCGCACCCCTCACATGTTAAACAACCCCGCGCATTTTAGCGACCGCCGGTTTGTTATCACCGTTGCTTTGGGTTCGATGGGTTGAGTTTGATTGAGCCGAGGAGGGTGTTCGTAATCATAAGACAGCGTTTGGCTGCGTGTTATTAAATTTTTATTTTGATGAAAACGGTGGTGGCGGTGGACCGGTGGTTGACTGCGTAAAATCCCAAACCAAACAGCTTGTAAGTGTTGTCGAAAATATCGAATATGCCTCTTAGATATTTGTAGGCAGTATGTGATATTTTCCTTTGGGATCTGGCCCCACTACCAAATGTATAAAAAAATATTCACACTAAAAAAAATAGAAAAAATATTATAAGAATTATGACTGCTACTAAGATATTTTTATTCAACAACTTTTTCTCTCTTCTTTCATTATTCATTATATTCTATTTTCTTGTCTTTTAATTTTAGTTTTTATTATATAAATACAATTTCAGAGGATTTAACAAGTTTTCGATCTATATAAAGAAAGGGTTGTCCAGTTTCACTGTACAACTTATGTATTAACAATTAATCTTTTATTTGATAATACTAACATACAATTAACAATTATAATACTAAGAGTAATGCATCATAACATATAATTTTAGTCATATATAATGTTCTTGAATAAAAATTATATTTACTCAAATACTTAATCTCAACATTTAATGCAGGCTTATTTTGGCTTAATTGTAGATAGTGGACAGATCTTTTGATTGAAAAGATATTATTTCTCAAAATTTTAATTAAAGCAAAGTAAACATTGTTTTATTCTATTTTTGAAATATGTCAATTCATTAAAAGATTTTGTCTTTCCCGATAAAAAAACTAAAAGATTTTGTCCAGAAAAAATCTTGTAAACTTTACAAGCCATGTTCTTCGATGTACTTTTATTTGATGAAAAAGATCCCATAATCCACTGATATTGTGTCGTGTTTTAATTAAGATGGCTCACTTTTTGACCACCTTTTTTTCTTTTCATATTTCTTTTTTAATAATTTAAATTTGGTTTTGCTTCTTGCAGGAGATTCAATGGGTCCAACAATGAGAAGATCGAGGAGGAGATCATCTCAGCCCTACAACTCATCACAGGACCAGGTTTAATAAATTTGCATGTGTCTTTGTAAATATGAAAGGTGTTTGCAGCCGTTGGATCATGAAATATTTAAATATAAAAAACTTATTAGGAAAACGTTAACTCTATTGCAAATCAATAGATACCAATTTATAACTATAATTTTAAAATTATTTTATTTTAAAAAAAATATTGATTTTCCAGTTATAATATAGAACACGTTTTCAATATAAACATATTAATAGATTCACATGATTTTGTTAAAGGTTTTTTTGTTGGAATTATTAAGATAAGGATATTTTGTGGAAGAGATATATATAGATGATGAAAAAGACTAATGTTGATCTCCACGTATCCCTACACAGGTGGTCCCACATGGTGTAGCAGCATGTATGGGTGGTGGTGGTGACGATACAAGAGCTCAAAATTAAGAAAATTAATGTTTGGTGTACCTTTTCCACCAACCCCATTTTTATTTACAATTTATTTTATTATTATCTTTTTTTTCCATGATCTTTCTCTTTTTCTCTAATTCGTGTCATGTAAGTTTTCTTTATTTGTAACTAAAATCTTCTACATATATGAGAAGAAGCAGCCATTATGCTTTGGTGGAATTTTTTTTTTCATTTCTTTGCATGAGAGTTATTAATTATCTTTTTCCAATGATGAAAAAAGAAGCAAGGTTTTGGGAGGTGCATTCTTAATTATGGGTAAGAGATATTTTATGAAAGTTCTAAGGAATATCATATCAAAACACTATTTGATAGTGCTGTAGGGAGAATAGTGTAGATTCTGACAAGACTTTTATATTATGTATAAGAAATATTTACTATGTGATGATAATGTAAAAAATATGGTGTTAGTGATGTTCTTTAATTAGGGCACGTGAATATGTGGATTGTGATTAGGTTGAATGATAGGGACATGAGAGGAGTTTGGTACCTTATCTGTATGAGTATGCTGGAAGTAGTAGTGTTTGGTAGGTAAATGTTTTGAAATCAAAATTCCGTGATCCATTCTCTGTTATACTTTTTCTCTTCTTTTAGAACACTCTCATTACCAACTTTCCATAATTGCTTCTGGTGTGTACACCATTGGATGAATTTAATATATTTGTGTTCTTCTATTGCTTTATACTTTGTATTGTAGTTATCTAAACCTGCAAGTAGTAGCTCAAATGGTTTCTAAAATATTAATATAAATAATAGAGATATTTTTTGAATTCTTTAATATGATTGAGTTATGTGACTCAATTAATCCAAATTATATTTTTAAAAATTATTAAAAAGTGTATTTTACTTCTGACTCAATCTCATAAAACTTACTTATAAGATGAGGTTTGTACCTACTTATATACCATGAAATGTCATAATTTTTTTAGTTGATGTGAGATTTTCAACACATTTCATTTATGTCATTTCATTTATGTCCAGGCTATCAACTTGTGTGTCATGGAACTATATATTATGAGTGATTTGATAACGGTATGATAAATTTAACAAACTTTTGTTATGATAAACTATAAATCATTCTAGTACCATATTAAAATGTAGACTCTAAATCTAACTCAATTTTGTAAAACTGACCTATAAAATGAGGTTTGCATCCATTTGTATATTATGATGTCCTAATCTTTAGTTCATGTGAGATCTCAAAAGAATTAATGAGTGAATATATGTTTAATTTTAAAGATTACAAAATTATTGTTTTCTTTAACTTTTGTTTGATGTATGAAATGGAATATGATAATAGTTTAATTTATTAACAAATAATAAATTAAATAAATATAAAATATTTGAGAATATTCCAACCTTGTATAATAAGATATATATTAAATATCTTAACTTCCAATCCAAACTAGAAGTACCAAGGAATATCTTAAGAGAAGTTGAAACTATTTGTACAAAACAATGTGATGTACAACCTACTCTTACCAAGAAAAACAGCATATTGCTTCCTCTAAAAAAAACTGTTATAATCACAGTTTACAATAAATTAAAAGATACCAAACTTAACCCATGATATATATATATATATATATAGTAAAAAATGAATAAATATAGTCATTTTCCTCTATTGAAACACTAAGCTATACCTATGTAACATTAATTACGGGTGATAAATATGTATTATTTCCTTTTTAGTTAAATTATTTTACATTTTTATCAATTGCCTTCACGATTCGAATTATTTGCTAGCATTGACATTTTTTAACAATTTATTAAATAGTTTTCAAGTTATTTACTCTTTAACATTAAATATTTTCTGGTGATTTAAATTTATGTCGGTTGTTTCGCTTGTCCCTCTTTTAATTGTAAACATGTTATATTGGAGTAAAAATTATAAAAAGAAATTCAAATAATTGTATTAAAATAAAAATTATAAAAAAAATTAAACATAATGTAACATAATAAAATTCATATAAATTAAATTAAAAATTTATATAATGATGAATAACTTGAGATGAACCAATTGGCATAAGAAAGAGGAAACATTGTGCACCAATGGAATGAATGGAGAGAAAACAAAAGGCATATGGGAAATTGGTGAGCGTGCGAGAAAGATTATGTGCTGTGGTTATTGTTTTTCTGAAAATAACTGTTGGTTTTTTCACATAAAAAAAAAGTATTATTCATTAAAGGAATGTTATTCTTGTAAAGTTTCCTATTATCTACTAATATGCTACTTATACATATACTATAAAATATCTAGTTATATCAATAAAAAATTAAATTATAAGTGAATCAGTTTTAACTAAATTTTTTTTATATCTCAATAAAAATGTGTAATTTGTTATATTTAATAAATTCTGAAATATTTGTATTAAAAACATGTTATCATGAACTAATATCCATAAAAAATATTATTGGCAGAAAATCAATATTTATTATAAAAAGTAGTGATACAATAATTTTTTAATTTTTTTATCAATTGAAGTCTTATATATATATATTATTATATATTATTAGTGAAATATAAGATATCTTATTTTTTTTAATGAATTTGATTAATATTACGATTTTTGGGAATAAATATCATTTTTGGTATCCTCATCACACATGCGATGAGTAACACATTCATAAAATGTCACACTCATGAAATGCAATATATGTTAAATCAACATCACAATATTATATGTCACCATATCTATTATATCAATGAGTGCATCTAAATATTTTTATCCATACATATACCATGCACACATCTTACACATGAATCATGATAAAAACATATAAAACATCATCACCATCAATTAGGTACCGTCTTATCAAACTTCTCTCGCTTGAGTATTCTTGTTTTCTACAACTGAGGAAGACCTCCTCATTTGAGCAATATCACTCTATTTAAGTAATATGACTCTAGAATGGAATTTGTCTCACTCTCCCTCACTTAAATGTCCACTTCATGGTAGAACGCTTATTCGCTTAAGCATCTTCAAAATGCTTGAGTGATGCACTTGTATCACCAAGAACAAGTTTAAAAAACATATAATCCATTGTTTCACCAACACTTGAGCGACTATGAAGCATGAACACGTAGTTTCACAATATCAAATGTTCCAAAAACTCCTTCACCACTATCATGACTCACGTTTTAGTGACCAAGTTGTCGTTTGAGCGTCATGTATTTCAGAAGAAAGATAATTATCTCAACCTTTCTTTCACTTAGTTATAAGTAATTACTTGAGTTATGCACAAAGATCCTAACCACCATCAATAGCACACATGCATTTTGGGTGCTCTAATTTTTCAATTATCGTTTTTAATAATATCCTAGTGCCATGAAAAATAAAGAACCCTAATGCGTTAGACATTCAAGGATCATTAGAAGTCAATTTAAGAACATAAAGATTGAGACTAGAAACTCCCTTATGCATTAGATCGTCTATCACGAAAACAAAGACTAGATCGTCTAACACGAAGATGGAGACTAGATCGTCTATCTTGTTTCACGTTTAGAGATCGTCTAGTAAGTTACAATTCAGTAAGACCATTTAGCAAGTCTAACATAAAGAGATCATCTTACATGTTTAAAACAACTAGACCTCTAGCACATTTTGCATAGTTAGATTGTCTAACACTTTAATCATTGTGAGATTGTCTAGCATGTTAAAATTGTAGGTTATCCAACAATTAAGTTTTGATACATGCAAATCAATTAGCTTTATTGTATCTTTAACACATCCTATAGTGTTTGTTATCATCAAAACACATATACTCTCTTATCATGAAATCGTCTAAAAGGGTATTATATCATCTAGTAGTGTCTAGACCGTCTAGTGTCTTAATGAGTATGAGCAGACATGGTAGAGATAATGAAAGTGATAGTGATGGGACCCATTAGAAATATTGTAGTTGAGCCATCTAGGAGGGTCAGGAGCGTTGATCTTTGTCCTCTAAAAGTTATTATATTGTTTTGGCATCCACACTCCAATGCATACTTGGAAATGTAGCTTATGACACGAAAATTTGTCAAATGTATGTCATTTATTCACTTATAGTCATACATATGTATTCATTTTTGTTGAAGAAGAGCTTTGATGACTCCAAATCTCCATGGATTGCTTAAAGGTTGATTGTAGCTTAGTTGAGTGTGTTCTGGGGTAGTTTAAATTTGTTAATTCACTCTTAGTTTGAATCCAAAGCTGGTTTAATTCAAATCTTTTTGAAAAGAGTGTTTTATGAAGAAGCAGAAAAACAACCAGTTGTTTTATCGTTTCAATCGGTTGTTTCATACTTGAGGTTTTTGAAACTGGTTTTAGCATATTTGAATTTGGTTGACTTTACTGTCAAACCAATTCAAACGATTATTTCAACAAAAAAAACCCGACTGTTTTTTTAATTGTCTTAACATAATTATGTTAAGTTAGTTAAATCTGCTTTAAATGATTTGAAACTGATTTGGATTTTATAATAAATTTTTTTAACTACTAATTGGAGTATAAATGTTCTGTTTTACGCTCCTAGCATTAACTTTACAATATCAGTTTGTGAAATCAAGTTTTCTCTAAGATTGCTTAAGACTTTGGATATTTCTCTAAGAGTGAAGTAGGACTTGTTGTGTACTTTGATTTGATTTGTACCAAGTGTGATCAATCCTATTTCTTTCTTCATTTGTAATTCTGTAAGTATTAGTGTTCAAAGAGTCAGAGGGTGTTTTAATCTGTGGTGTGCCAAAGGAAGTGTGTGTTCTTGAGGGGATCAAGATCACTTCTTTGGTAGTTGTGTGTTTGTAATCTGTGATTGATTGCATAGTGGATACCCAGTAGTTTCTGGAAACTGGATGTAGCTCTTGGGATAAGAGTGAACCAGTATAAATCTGTTTGTGCTTATCTTTTTCTCTGAACTCTTTAATATCTGTTTTAAGTTGTTTTTATTCACTGCAGATAAAAACAACCGGTTAAATCGCAAAAACAACCAGTTGATTTTCTGGAAATCAACTTAATCAGTTTTGTTCTTTGGCTTCCTTGATTTCTTTCTCTGTGATTTATCACTGGATTTCATTATACCTTCAAAGTTTGCAAAAATCATTTATAAACTATTCACCCCCCCTCCCCCCCACCCCCCCTCTTAAGGCCATAAATTCTAACAATTGGCATCAAGAGCTAGGTTCTTGAAAGTATTCAAGTTGTGATCCTAATATTTTTTTATGGCTGAAAAGTTACCTTTTAGGGAGGGTGCCTCAATAAACAGGTCACCTCTGTTTTGTGGTTTGAATTACCATTTTTGGAAGGTACGAATGAAAATCTTTGTTGAATCATTAGATAGAAGAATTTGGAATGCAGTTGAAAATGGTCCTTTTATTCCTAAGTTTAAAAAAGATGATATTTTTATTGAAAAACCTTGGTCCCAATGGACTGAAGCTGAAAATTGCGACCAATTTATAATTCGGTTGCTAAATGATTTGCGACTAGGGTTTTAGCTTCCATCTTTATTTGGTGATCGTTTCGAACACGAATATATTTAGCGATCGATTATTGTGCTTTTAGCGACCGGATTTAGTGGTCGCTAAAAGTGATTTTTTTAGTGAAACTACTTTATATACCACTAATTTTATTCTTCAAAGTACTATATAATGACTAATTCTTTTTATGTAATAATTTATTTATATAGTTTAACCATTAAAAAATGAAAATCTTCTTACATTTATTACATTGTTTTTATTTGAATCCCTATTATTAGGTTTTATGGAAATAATATAAGATGTAATCTTAAGAAAAGAACGTAGGTTAATCTTTTCTGATGTTCATTGTAATATCCCAAATTTTTATCCATATAAAATAAAAGTAAAACAAACATTATCTACTTAACATATGAATATATATATAACTATCTCATAATTGTATCTAAAAAAAATATCCCTCTTCATAGGGATTTTAATATATACATCAAAAGTTTTAAAAAAACAAACAGAGCATTTAAATTAAAAATATCCCATCCTCCAGCTACTCACTTAGGAGCTCTATTACCTGCAATCTCATCTGTTCCCGTGTACAACACGATCATCACAAATAAATAAACAAACACAAACAAATAATAGGGTAAGCTAGCTATAACAAAATTTTCTATATAATTTAAATTTCAAATTGATACTCAAAATTCATAAATTCTCAAACAATTTCTCAAAAATTTCCCATAACCATCAAGTGTCTATCAACAATTTCAATATTCATCTTTCTCATGTCAGCCATCTACTGACTCACAACACAGACACTTGACTATACTTCTGGAAGACTCGTGCGTTGACTTAGACTCAGAGATTTGCACCTGTCATAATATCTCACTGTGAAATCCACACAACTATGCGCATAAATAATCTCAATATCATCTCTCTCCTAGTATGACAGGGTTAATTCATATAACAGGTAAAGTTAGTTATCTTTCAAACAACTTACCCATTCATATGAACCTCCTTCGACTCTCACCACTTGAATAACTTCATCTATATGATTCCATTATCTCAGGAGAGTGAGGATATCTCCTTCTAGATAAATCCCTAGTCAATGCACATCCTAAACAATCTTAACACAATATTTTCTTTCTTGAAAATACTATGTCTTAATTAAAATTCATATTCTGACTCTCACAATATCCAAATCACACAATCAAATCATACCAAAGTTTAGAATTTTTAAATCACACAACAATTCATTCACTAATCATATAAATATTTTAAACTTTTCTAAACAATTCAATTATATTTTAAAATTCACTTAAACACATAACTAAGTTCCAAATATATGTTTTCTAAATCAATCATCATCTAAAATCAAACAACCTCTTCTCATCAAACATCTCATTTAAGTAATTCAACAAAATATTCAAAAATAGTTCAACTCATTTATATTATCATACAAACATTTTAAATTTTCAAACATAAACACTTTCAACAACTTATTCACCTTAAAATCAATATAAAATATTCAGAATTAACCATTTCAATTAATATATTACTTTACTATTCAAAAGAGACAATCCTACAAGCAGAAATTTGAACTGGTGACCACGTCACCCCCACATCCAGATCTTCTAACTTAGGGTTCTATAAAAATAAAACTAGCTTCCCTTACTTGGCCTTGGGTTTTTTTGACCATGATGGAGTTATTTTTGTTTTTATTTTTTACCAAAATGGGGTCCGTTTTAAAAAAATTACAAATTTAGGCAAGTCGTGCCAATTCGGTACGACTTCATATGCAGAAGTCGTCCCAATTAGGCACGACTTCTGCCATGTCATACTAAAGTCGTGTCAACTTGGCACGACTTATGCCCTGTCATACTGAAGTCGTGTCAACTTGGCACGACTTCTGCCCTGTCATACAGAAGTCGTGCCAACTTGGCACGACTTCTGCCACGTCATATTTTTTTTAATTTTATTGTTTATATATTGGGTAGTAAGTTATGTAATGTTAAAAATTAATTTGATACATAATTTTCTAAGAGTGTTA
>Ga0123342_1006567_pt1 | contig 16025 bp, 8 predicted proteins | sample Turbeawhitnodule_FD_89960 | JGI IMG/M metagenome (GOLD analysis project Ga0123342, IMG submission 89960) | Root nodule microbial communities of legume samples collected from Mexico - Turtle bean Mexico white nodule | ecosystem: Host-associated > Plants > Roots > Nodule | place: Mexico: Nepantla... | reverse complement strand
GCCTAAATGGAGAGTGAAGAGACACCTTCTAGACTTTTCCTAAAACTAATGCCTATAGGTGCTATACAAAAGAGGTGTCTTAGGTTTCCCTCTTTATCACCTTCCTAAACACTATTCTATATTATTTACAAATTTATACAAAAGAAACTATAAAGAGAGATATTAATTGGAGTCCATTCTTGAATGTTTGTAGTCTTCTTTTGGCTTTAGGCTTGGTCCTCTCTTTATTTTAATTCTTCTTTACTTTTTGAGAAGACTAGAAGGAAGAACTTTAAATGTTTGGGTGAATGGCCTTTTCCTCCATTAGTAAAATCCTCTCTTACTTGATCTCTATCATAAGGGCAGAAGAGCATGCATCAATAAAGAAAGTGAAGACTATGTGCTATAAGGATCTTTTTCTTGATAGGCCAATTATAGAGCTAACCAGTAAGAAAGTTGAAGGTGGAGATGCAACCAAGCATCATTTTTTCCCAAATTCAGATTTACTTCCTATGCATAAGAAATCATTGTGGGATCGAGATTTGATAATGAAGGTGGCTTGAACATCGATGACATTAGAATCTTGGAATTTCAACATACTGGATGCAGAGACTTTTATACAAAACCCCCTCTCATTCCGACCACCACCTAAGCCTCTAGACCTGAATTTGCATGCAGTAGCCAATGGGTTCCCTCCCTATGATAGACAATATCACAATACTTTCAGGAGAGAAGATAAAGATCATGGTGTTGAAGATGAGCCACGAAGTCAAGGTTCCACTGTTCCAACCTTGAGGACAAGGTTGTTTTTTGGAAGAGTGTATTGTTAGGTTACACATAGAGGAGGAGTTAGTTAGAATTAGAATAGTCATGAGTTGTTATTTGATTTGCTAGTTAGATATAAATAAGAAAGAAGGAGAGGGGGAGGGGTAGTGTGTAATAATTTTGTAGATTGAGCTTTAGCTCTTTGTGAAGGGGAAGCCTTTGAAGGAGTGAGTGCTCTCCTATTTCTTGTTCTTTTCTGTCTATTTAATAAAAACCTTTCTTTTCTTCTCTTTATAATTCTTGGTTCCTAACAGTGTTGTTGAGTAAAAGTTGCCGAGACGTCGCCTCTTAGGGAGGTGCTAGGAACATAGGTATTATGCAGTGTGGTGCCCAAGCCCCACATTGAGTTATCAAAGGGTGGCTGTTAATGGAAAAAGCTACCTGCAAAGGGTTCTGATTCTCTGACCAACGAGAAAGTTGAGTGAAGTGTGTTGTTGAGTAAAAGTTGCCGATACGTCGCCTCTTAGGCGGTGCTAGGAACATAGGTATTATGCAGTGTGCCCAAGCCCCACATTGAGTTGTAGTGCTTGGTGGAGTATTTAAATGTTTTTTCTCCCCTTTTAATAGCTAGCTTTTGTTTGCGTGTTCTCCATCTGTTTGGGCTACGTATTATCAGTATACTTTTCATCCTTTGTTAGTGTCTGAGCAAAATGATATGCTTTACATTGTCACTGCTCTTTTATACTTATATCTGTCTTCACAAGAAAGCATGCTATTTGACAAACAGTGGATATTTGACATTGTGGTTAACTTGGTTTCCCAACTTCTTAACCATCATCGTCTGGGCTGACTTGAAAATGTCACTAATAGGTTCAAGTGCATAGATTTGGATGGAAATGGAGTTCTGACTAGAAATGAACTGCAATTTTTTTATGAGGAGCAATTGCATCGGATGGAGTGCATGGCCCAAGAGCCCGTGCTTTTTGAGGACATATTATGTCAGTTAATTGACATGATTAAACCTGAGGTTTGCCCTTTCCAACTTTCTTTTGCTGATTGTTTGATCTTTTACTGTGAGGTAACATTACCTGGAAAAGTGAGGGTAGATGTAGGAGCAGTTTAATTTTCTTTTTCCTGGAATAAAGCTTATCCCAAACATATTGTCCCCTTTTCTTGTCCTCTATTTTTTGGTTGGTGTCATGTCATGTCAGTGCTGATTTATTATTTTGATGTGTTTTAATCAGTTGAAATTTTTGGCTCTGCAGGATGAGAGTCTTGTAACTCTGCGTGATCTGAAAGGTGGTAAACTTTCAGGAAGTGTTTTCAACATCCTGTTCAATCTCAATAAGTTCATAGCCTTTGAAACTCGTGACCCATTTTTGATCCGTCAGGTGCATGGAATATTTCATAAAGTTTATTGCATTGTTGAGTTAGTATGTAGGCTTGGCTACTGTTAGTGACTTCGTTATTAAATGGTATGCATGTATTGTGTGAATAGGAACGTGAGAATCCAACATTGACAGAGTGGGATCGATTTGCTCATAGAGAATACATCAGGCTTTCAATGGAAGAAGACGTGGAAGATGTCTCTAACGGAAGTGCAGAAGTCTGGGATGAATCACTAGAGGCTCCGTTCTAAAGATATTTTAGGTGAGTGTTTTTGAAATAAGACTTTTCTTTTGTCTTCTGACCATGCTACATGCTTAAGTTTGATTTATGTTACTTGAAAGATGAAATCAGGAACTTGAGGTCTTTGTTCAGTGCAGTGTCTATTCCCTCTTCTGTCTTTTTTTAAACTTCTGAATTTCTCTTATTTTGGGCATTATATATGAGTGTGTGTGTATTAGTACAGGGATGAAAAGAAATTAATGCCCCATAACTGATAGACTGGCCATTATTCAGAGACACTGGGCACAGGATCAGCTTTTAAGTGGGGACTGTGTCAACTTTGCTTCAACGAGTGGGAAATTCCGAAGCTTAGAAAATGTGTTTTTGGTGGGCAAGTTCCAACAATATTCTGATTTGCTGGTAGTGATAAAACCATTAATCATGGAAGTTTTGTTGCCTTCTGTTGCTATCCGTGCAAAATGAGGACGTTTTCTGAGAAGGTTGAATATTATTAACATCAGTGAGTATGTTATTTTGGGGAACTCAAGTTGTTAAGGAACATAAGTAGCAATATTTTCTCAGCTTTGGAACTTTTAGTAGTTTGCATCAGTGATCGACTCCCTTTTGCCCCAGATCTGTTGAAGAGTGCATTTGTTTCATCATCTGCGCCTCTGGCTGCCGTCTTTCACTGAATTTTTTTTGTTAGGCATCGAAGAATTTAACGAGTAATGTCACATTTTTTTTTTTCAAGATGTATGCAGGATGATATTGATTCTTCCGTATAGATACTACTTGACTGTGTTTTTTTTTTTCTCTTGGAGGACGGTGGGCTGAGGAAAGTGTATTTTCCATCCAGTCGCTTTGTACATTGCATATATTTCTTTTCAATCAATCCTACTTTTGTCTGGTATTTTTCTTGAAGAAATATGTAGATATAGGGATCTCCATCATTATTGCTAAAATCCAGATGAAGTTTAAAGGTGCTTTAAGATTTGAGATTGACTTTTTAAAAAATGGAGCCTAAGTAAGAAGTCAGTTGACTGTTTAAAGGTCAATTAATGATAGGTTTGGGATTAATTTGTTGGATTGGTAATTTATTGACACCATGTAGAGTCAGTATTTTTGGACAGAGTCTTAGTTACTTATTAATTGTTTGACTGGAGTGGTGCAGGTTTTATTGATTCATTTTGAATCACATGTGCATCTGGCTATACTATACAAGAACAAACTATTAATTTGTTAAAATAAAATAAATTAACGTAAAGTTGTAGTGTGTTTTTTAGAAAGGGGAAATGTTGAGTGAAGAGCAGTTGAATTAAAGCATGGAGTTTTTCATCGTAGCCGTTGGTTAAAAGAGGAAAATGGAGTGGCATAAAGATATGCAACGTGGTGGCTCTCCAATGTCTGGATGGTTGTCCTGTGTTGTACGTTGCAGTGTCCGGTAAGTGATACGGTGCCTGGCCTTTTAGAAAAAGAAAAAAAAATAAAAATCCCAAGGTGCTCCTTTCTTAATGGCTACATATCCGGGAAAGCATATCCTTATCATCATTTTGGATGGACCCCAACTCAGTAACTTTTGTCTACTTTTGCAGTACACAGAAGGAACCCATCCACTTCTACTCTTGGTGGAGGCAACACCAACTTACTACCCCACAAATCTTCTACTTGTTTATTTCTAACAAAATATCCTCCTATTTTTTAAATTCCAATTTATATTTTGTGGCCGTTACATCTTTCCACTTCATACATTAGATACGCCTTCACACCCTTTAGTTACATAAATTACTTTCACCACTATCTTTTCAACAATAAATGTTATTCATTTTTTTATTTATTTTTTTAGAATGTTAAACCTGTTTAGCCTGTATAGGGTCTATCAAGCATCCAGCCAAATATTTGTAATCCTTTTTAAAATAAGTTAAGAAAATCATATTTTTATTCTATTTTTCTAATAACTTAAATCCAATCTAGAACAAATATATAAAATATAATTATATAGCTTATGGCATATGAAAGTATAAGAAAAAAAAAGGAGATATAAAGGAGATGGAATAATAATAATAATTCGGTTACTGTTTTCGTGACCAAATCCAATTAGAAAAGAAAACTTAATTGATTTAGTTTGGATAGTCTAATTAGTAAGTCCAACCAATGAATACTCGTAAGATAATAAAAATCAATTTTACAGTAAGTAGAGATACAATTTAAAGCTAAAGTATGATTGAAAAAATGTTTATAATATTTAGTCTGAATAAGATGGTGTGGTATATGGAGTGGAAAAAGAAAAGATGGTGTCATATAAGAAGTTAGGTTGTGAGCTTCTAGTCAAACTCTAGGTGTCAGTAGTTGAGAGAGGAGAAGGAATGATGATGAACATGCTTCGTTTTACAGATATTAGTTTCTAAATAGAAAAGTCTTGTGAAATTTGGACTATTAAAGAAAGAAATTACGACTTTTGGTTCCGAGGAGGTATATTCTAAGGATAGCATATGTTGTTCCAATTCGTTTACTCCTCGTGTTCAGATGCAAAGAAAAAAATAAGGCATAAAAGAGAATCCTCCTTTAGAAAAGCATTAAAATAAGCCGTTGCAAAGCAACAAGAGAAAGGAAAGAGATTCAACTTGTAGAACAAGAAACGAAATTGATTTCTATAATTCATGGCTAATTATAGAGACTTATAGATGCTTGAAACAAATAATTTTACTGTCACCATAAAATATTGGCAATGCAACCTTGTATTCTAACCGCGAAGGTGTTGATTGAATTAATTCGTAAATATTTAAAATTGTAGCAGTTTAAAAAGTGTAGGTTAAATAAAAAAAGAAATAATTATTGAAGTATAGATGCATGTAGTATGCAGTGTGGTTATTGTAAAAAAGTGAAATGAATAATAGTATTATTTGAGCGTGAAGTAGGGTGGGGGGAGTTGAGTTGAGTTGAGAGGAGAGTGAAGAAGGGTATGGTATCGAGGAAGGAATATTCGTTTTCAATATTCCGCGAGAAAATGGGTCCCTTTCTTTCCCCATCTTTGGGGGTTCCCTTTTTCTATAAAGCCCCACAAGTTAAGAGAAAGAGAACACAGGAAGAAGAACAGAAAAAGAAAGGAAGGAAAGAAGAATGTGCGAAACGCTGAAGACGCAGTACCAGGTAAACGAGGAGATCGGTCGTGGTCGGTTCGGAACCATCTTCCGGTGTTTCCATCCTCTCTCCAACGAACCCTACGCCTGCAAGGTCATCGACAAGTCTCTTCTCGCCGATTCCACGGACCGCGAGTGCCTCCAAAATGAACCAAAATTCATGACCCTCCTCTCTCCTCACCCCAACATCCTCCAAATCTTCGATGTCTTCGAGGACGACGATTATCTCTCCATCGTCATGGACCTCTGCCAGCCCCACACGCTCTTCGACCGCATCGTTAACGGCCCTATCTCCGAGCCCCAGGCGGCTCACCTCATCAAGAGCCTTCTCGAAGCCGTCGCCCACTGCCACCGCCTCGGCGTCGCTCACCGCGACATCAAGCCCGACAATCTTCTCTTCGACTCGGCGGGTAATCTCAAGCTGGCGGACTTCGGCTCCGCGGACTGGTTCGGCGACGGAAGCACCATGAGTGGCGTGGTGGGGACGCCGTACTACGTCGCGCCGGAGGTTGTAATGGGAAGGGAATATGATGAGAAAGTTGATCTATGGAGCTGTGGTGTTATTTTGTACATAATGTTGGCAGGGGTTCCTCCATTTTATGGAGAGTCTGCTGCTGAGATCTTCGAGGCTGTGGTTAGGGCTAACCTTCGCTTCCCTTCTAGAATCTTCCGGACTGTCTCCCCCGCCGCCAAGGATCTCCTCAGAAAATTGATTTGTCGAGACCCTTCTAGAAGGTTCTCTGCAGAACAAGCCTTGAGTAAGTTACCACTCTCTTCTGTTTTTAGTTTCATGTTCGTCTTTGTCTTTAATTTTGGGGATTTTGTGTTGATTGTTGCTTTGTTATTTGTAGGACACCCTTGGATCTTGAGTGCGGGTGACACAGCTCATATGACTTGACTTCAGATGAATGCAATGGAGCTACATGTATTTACATATATATAAATAGAGAGAGAGAGAGAGAGAGAGAGAGAGAGAGAGAGAGAGAGAGAGACGACCTAAGCTACTTTACACGGTTGGTTGGTGTAGCTGATTTTGCCCCTTGTCTTTGTTCTCTTCTACTATGACAATAAGGTGGTCTATTCGTGGTGGCAGAGGAAGGAACGGAACAGAGGAAGCTTCTGTAAATTCTGGTGGTTGCGAGTAGATTTTTTTCCCTTTTTGTTTTTCATAGTGGAATCTGAGACTCTTATGTATGTATATGAGTCCAGAGAATCTTGTTTTCTTCCACTCTCGATGATTTTCTCTGTATAGAAAGTGAGAAAGTGGGTTGTCTCCCAGACTTGAAACTGTGTCTGAGTTCTTGTAAATGTAATAACCACAATGATAATCATAATTTTGAGTGAATAATATGTTACTGGCTTCTCAATCTCTTGTTATTTTGTGGTTTTGATTTCGTCATCAAGTTGAATACAGATTCTGCTGCAAAAATAATCAATTTTGAAAGAGATTCAGTGATGGTGGTTGTTTTGGTAGGTGAAATTTGATGAAGTTTTAAATGTACATTTATTGTGGTTATTTTAATGATGATTTTAAAATTCATTAAGTTGGAACTTTAAATCTGAGATCATTTTACACAGGAAGTAGTGTGTATTTGAGATACAGAGACATAAAAAATTTAATGTGTAGATTCTGCAACAATTTAGACTTGCTGAAATTTGAAGCCACAAGCTAACCCTACCATAGAGAGTCTTCTGCACCACTAAATTAAACTCTATGCACTCCCAACCCAACCCACTACTATACTTAATACCACCATGTCGATTCAGAAAATTTGCAATTCAGAAATTTTCCGTAAAAACTAATATATTAAAGTAAAATAAAAGAAAAAAAATAACTAGTGTCTACGTATGACCCTTGGATTTGTAAAATAATTTTTCTGACTTATATCCGAATCTAATCAATATATAAATAAGTAATGTTATATATTAATAAAATTAGTTTATAAATTTATTAATAATATAAATTATTTTATATATTAATATTTTTTAATTTAGATAGGTAAAACCAGTTAATATTAAATAATTATTTAAAAATTACTTTAAATATTAATAATTATTTAAGTTTATAAGATAATTTATAACTTAGTCAATATAATAATTAGTCATTTTTGTTTTTAAAATTAATTATTATTTAATTACTTTCTTATAATATTATGTTTACATGTTTTTTTTTATGTAAAATTATAATTTTTCATTTAGATAGAGATCTTGAAAAATTAGTTAAGTGATTTAGCTTAGATAGGGGTGGTAATCCGGGTTGTACCATTTTGCATTTGGCCGACAAAATGTAGGTTAGGTTGGTCTATCCCTTACAATAAATGTGAGCTCATTTCACTGGTCGGTCCCATTTCGCATTTGCTCCGTAAAATGTAGGTTAGGTTGGTCCAACTCATTGTGTGGGCTCATTTCACTAGTCTGCCTACATAAAATGTAATCCGATCAGGCCATATAAGAAAAATATTTTTTTTTCAAAAATTAAAATTTTATTAATTATAAAAAAACTTATTTCTACTACTTAAAAATTAAAATTTTATCCGTGTTTCAATTCATTCAATTAAAATAAAAATATAAATTCAAGTATAAGGATTTTAGAAGGCTTGATTAAAAATAATTAAAGTTTTGTTTTGCATCTATTTTTCTTATATATGCATGTAAATGTATAAGAGTATCTTATAAAAGTTTTGTTACAAAATATTTTAATGTAGATAACTAATTTTTTAACTATTCTATTGAAATCTCTTCTTTATATTATTTTTTATTAACAGATTTTAGATATAAGACTTTACTTAAAATTAAATCTATTATCACTCTTAATATTGACTCCTTTAGATGATTAAAACAAAACATTCCTTTTTTTAGTACATTAAATTCAATATTTTTTTTAAATAAAATAAAATAAAAGTCACACTGCAATAATAGGTGAATGGGTATAATTTTTTTTTCACAAAAAAAATAATTATTTTTTTTATTTATGCGGGCAAGTGGGTCAACGCGTCTCGCCCCACTTTGGCCCGCGCAGGCTGTGGGTTATGCGCAGCGGGCCAAAGCGAGTCAACAAGCTAGATTAGTCAACCTGCCCCGCACTTTTTGGTAACGAGCTGCAGACCTGCCCGCACAAGCTGTGGGTTATGCGCGACGGGCCAAAGCGAGTCAACAGGCTAGATTAGAGAACGCGCGCCCGCACTTTTTGGTAATGAGTTGCAGACCGACCCGCACAGGCTGTGGGTTATGCGCGGCGGGACAAAACGAGTCAACAGGCTAGATTAGTGAACCTGCCCTGCACTTTTTGGTAACGAGCTGCAGACCGACCCGCATGACCCTCCCCGCATTGTCATCCCTAAGTTTAGACTAACAAAATTTAGTATTATTAAGTATACTCATTTTTACAAATATTTTAATTATTTTCTTTTTTTTCTAGGCGAGTTAATTAAGAAGAAATAATGTGAGTGGGTTAAATTTTGAAAACATACTTTTGATTGTGGAGGTGATTCTTAAGGATTTGTTGTAAAAAAACTTCAATTCAAACAAAGTAAGGTAATAATATCCCTTTTATAAAAGTGAGAGTTATTTTAGTTGTATTGAATATATGAAAAATGTAGATAAGTGAATAATGTGATTTTCTATATTATGATTGTTGATTTTATTATTGCATATGTTAGTGTCAACATAAGATTAATCATGGGGAATGATTATAGAAAGAGGGAGAATCTATATAATGTTAATGAAATTGTTGTGTTTCTCTCCAGTTAAGTATTGATAAATGTATTATCGCTAAAGTGAGGTTAAGCGATATGCAATAATTGTACTAATTGTCTTACATCACTCAAGCGATGAGCTGGTAACTTAAATGATAGCTTGAGTGCTCAAGTGGTGTGCTATATACCTCAAACGTTGGCTTGTAGTTTGAGTGTGAGAGACCAAGACAATTATATCTCCCTTATAAGCATATCTTTCAAGTATTTGACAAGACACTAAAGCAATATGTTTGGTGACTTAAGTGTTGTTTTTTAACATTTTAGCGAGAGGTGAGGTGATGTACATGTGATCACAACACGTAGCGATGTATGACACATGTTACTGGTGCTCATGAACTAGTTGGATGCTCAAGCATCCTATTACAATGGATGAATTTTTGGAACTTCTTAGATTTATTCTAACAAGTGGATGTCACTAGTTGTAACACTCAAGCGATCACCACTCAAATAATGAGGTTGTCATTGGAGTGAGGAGGGACGTGAGAGGGTATTGTTCTTGAGTTGCATTTCACTTAAGCGGTAGGTGTGACACTCAAGTGAAATGGATGTTATCTCTTTTATGATGATGAAGTTGCTCAAGCGAGAAGAGCTTACTCCAATAATAATATGTTGAGATGATGTTGATATATTATAGGAATTTAATTGTGAGTTTAAATCTCACATTAAGTAAAAAACATTGAGCAACATGTAAGGAAGAAGACCCACAAACTTATTGGTTTTAAGATTTTGAGTTGAAAGTGGGTGTCATAGTCTCTTATATGGGTTGATCATGACTCATTGGTGTCTAATCTTCCCAATGCACTTTCTCTTGAAAATCCCATTATGTGGTGTTTATTTAATAATTTTATGCATGCTTTATGGATGGATTGATGTATAAAAGCTAAGATTTAAGATGCATGGCATGATATATGTCATTTTAGGTGATCATTCGTGGGGTGATTAATCATGTTGGATCATTTATATATATGTATATGGAGTGATATATATGTATATAAAATTTGATCTTGGATGGGTAGTCCTAATTGGGTGGTTGCATGACCCTCGTGTGTGATGTAAACATACCAGAGAAGTATTATTCCTTGAGTGGAGGTTATAAACACAAAATTCATATTAACAAAGGTATTTCGACTTTACTATAGTCTAGTCACATATACAAAATCTTAGGTGGTAAGGAGTTGAGAGAGATTTAAATCTTATTTGTTAGTAGGTGTGCATTTGACTTGGTAGCAAGTGCTTCTTGTCACCATGACATCAAGACACATAGGTCAACTAAGGTCTATTCGGTTCAAGATATGTCAAGTATTAGTGTCTGGTAAGAATTTCAAATGGTGAGAAATTGAGGGAGACTTACATTTGACTTGTTTGTAGGTGTACATGACTTGGTGACATGCTTCTTGCTACCCTAATATTGGGTACATAGGCCAACTAAAGTCTAGTGAGTTCAAAATATGTGAAGTATTAACCTCTATTGAGACTTATTTATCATAAGTGTATAACCTTTTGAGTGAAATTTTCTATATCTAATCATGACATGATGTGTGGCTACATATTAGTTCATTGTATTTATATTTATAATGATATTATGATTGATAGTGATGATGATATGTGTTATTTTTGGTTAAATTTAATTAGTTTATTAGTTGCATGTTTGTGAACATTACTAAATGATCTTACTTAATATGGAAGTATGATGGAGGATACACTAATCATTAAATAATTAAATTGATTTTTTATAATGTATAAATTATTTTTTGAGACTTTTACATTCAAATGATATTATAATTTTATTCCACTATTATCTTAATAATAATTTTGGTGGAATATTAGATAGGATGCCCTCTCCTTTTAACTAGGAAGCATTTAAGATTATTTTTTTTCACATTTAATTAATTCTTGGAAAACAACTCATTTGTAATTATTTACTCCAGCTTCAAATTTTAATGAAGGCACTTAAATAATGAACTAATCTTAATAACTTCTAAATAAGGTAATAACTCTACAATTAACTTTATTTTTTTTCTTTTGCTTTTTTTAAAAGCTGAACATCACTTGAAAGTAATATAGTAGGTCATATAGAAAATAAAAATGATTGATATTTTGGAACATGTATATAAAAAAAAATAAGATGTTAGGAAAAATTGGTTTAGGAAGGAAAACAATTATGAAAAGAAAAAGTGGGTTTCTTGTCTTTGTCCCTTTTCTGGAGTATTGGTGTGACATGTATCCACTACTAACCAAGACCATGTGAAGTCTATTTATTATGTTAGGTTTCACTATCATCTACAATTCATCTTTTTCTTTTCTCTAAAACTTCTCTCTGGGACTCCTTACTATAAATATATATTACAACAATTATCATCAAAATCATATTGAATTGGACAAATTTTTAATAATAAAAAAACTTAAATATCAGCATTTTTTATGCAATTAAAGATTACAAATGGTTTTGAATATTAATATATCATTATCCGATTATTAAATGACACGATAAAGCATTATATTAAAAAATGTTGAGCAAAAACATTATAATTGTAACTATAAAGAGATGCAGGTAACTAAAATAAAAGTTGATATATTGATACCATTTACACTGAATACATACAGTGAAAACTTTTCTTTCACATTCTAAACAGTAAAAAACACATACTTGACAGCTTCTTCTAATAATATAATAATATTTTAAATTAAAAATAAAATAAGAATAATAAAAATATTAATTTATTAGAATGTTAGATGGTGTGAATATTTCATCTTCTAAGGGAGTAGTATAAGTTGATAGAAAAGCAGATCTGCTTATGAACGTTAGGTTTATATTCATTGACTACGATGAACGTGTGAATATGTTCCGGATTTTAATCCTCTTCACTTTTAAATTCAACCCTATTTTTTATAATATTTTAAATCTCAGGATGCATGCACTTCAAACATCAAACTCATCATTCTTTTATTTTCATATACATCGAATAAATTATGGAGTGAATATTTTACTTTTTCTCAAACAAATACATATTCTAGAAATGTCTGAAAAGATATACTTTTTTTGAATGGAAAAGTAAATTAGTTCTACTATTAGATACTAGTTGCATTCCGTTTCACTAGTAAGGTTAAGATTTTTTTTATTTGAACATTCGATTGTTTTTATACTATGTTTAATATTTCATTGGATTAAATGGTTTAATTTAAGTGGAGGCATGATCCATCTTATTTCTCATTGGAAAACGAAAATTGATTAAAATTTTGTCTACGATTTGATGGGGTAATTTGGAAGGCACGAAATTGGCCATGCTTCATACCTCATGCCACACAACTAGTCAAATCTTAATTTTTATATAAAAAAAAACAAATCTATTTAATCATATTTAATGGGAAGATAAATCTGTGAAGATAACTAGTTAGATTTTTTTTAATAATCTTTTTATAGAACACAACTTCTCTTCTTTTAAATATATAATTTAGTGTAATGAAATAAATGATAATTTTTGAAAGTATTTAATGATTTAACCAAAAGTGTTGAAACATAAGAAGGGGATGAAGTGATAAGCGTAAGCAGTGACGTCATAAGTAAGTTGAAAATGTAGAATTAATTTGAAGATAAGCAATGGTGTGTATATATATCGATGCACTTATCAGAGTGGGGCCCACTGTGTATGACCACTTTTTCGGTTTGGGACCATTCTTCATTTTCACACTCTTCTCTTTTATTTAACTTCAAAACACCTTTTTATCCTTTTCACATCACTTAAATTACTAACTAATTTATTACTCTTTATAAATTATTTACTCTTTCATCTACCTTTTTTGGCATATAACAATTTCACAAATTATAAGTAAATATCTCTAATTTCGATTTGGATTTTAAGAAATTTAATATGTGTGATCTTTGATTTTAAATTTTGATTAATTGATGAAGAAAACAACATTTTTAAAAGTGTACAATGTACTTCTCTGAAAATAGTACCTTATTCCTACAATAGTACCTTGTGTTCAAATAATGGCTGCTTTGTATAATGGGGTAACTACAATCCTACTTACATATTATGTTTCACAAAATTTAATACTAAAATGCTAAAATATTTTCCACTATGAAAAATAAGCAATAATTGTATATTGAAATCACGTGTGCCCCACTTAATAACTTCATTTCTATCATGTATACGCAAATAATAAAATATTTACGTTTTCTACCTCAGTATAATAAACATATAATTAAAATAAATAATATCACAATAAGAAATAAAATAAAATAAATTCACTTAATTTTTATATTTTTTGAAGTTAATTATTTTAATATTTAGTAATTAATTTTATGAAAATGCATGATTAATATTTAATTATTAAATAAATTAAATTTTACTTTTTTAAATAATTTCAATATTATTTTCAGTTTTATAGAATAATATTAATAATTATCTATTTTTATTTTGATTCGTATTCATCTTTATTAAATTTTAATTAAGTGTATTTTGATCATTTATTATATTTTCTAATTAATTTAATTTTATGTTTTGCCACATCAATCAATTCAAGTATAATTTTTTCATCAATTTTTGTTCATTCACATTATCTTGGCTTAATTAGGACAACTTTATTTTTTTCTTTATCTTTCTTTTTCATACTTCCCTTTTTGTTCCCTACACACTCAATCCAAACAAAACAATAAATGGAAGATTTAAAAAAATCTTACTAAAACCACATCCATTAATCAATGTGATATTGGACTAAAATTATTATTATTTATAACAATTACATTTATCTTAAGTAAATGTATCTATTTTCCATAAATAATACCGTTAATAAATTATTATATCACTTAATTAATTATTTATCATAATATTAGAAGTTACATAAGAGAAAACTACTTTGACAACTTTCTCTATTAGTAACTTAAGTAAATAACATTATTACTTGAATGACTATCACAATATTAATATTTGAGAAGTAATACTTATACAAATAATGATACATTTCAACACATCTAATTTATAAAAATACTTAATCAAGTTGTAAAGTAACTTGCATTTCAGGAGTAGTCTCTATTAGCTCAGAGTCCTAGTGATATAGTTAGATTTTTTATCAGGACTCTGTGGTGCAAGTTAAGCTACCATTGAACTTTTGTAGGATTGGAGCTCTTAGTGAAGACCTGCTCAAACTTGGGTAAGGGAAGCTAGTTTTAATTTTCAATAGAACCCTAGGTCAGAAGATCTATATGTGGGGCTGATGTGGTCAGTAGTCTAAAATTTTCTTGCACGATTGTTTGATTTTTGAGTAAAGTAGTGTTTTGATTGAAATTAAATTGTGAAATGGTTGATTTTGTCTATTTTGTATAATATATGTTCATTTTGATGTGAATGAGTGATTTGTTTTGATTGATGTAAGGACCGAGAAAAATAGTCTTAGAATATAAATGGTACAGTTAAAATGACACCTGAATATTTTATTATTAAAGTGAAAAGGCTATATAAATAGAAATTTGGTTATTCAAGTTTCATTTTAAAAGAATCATCATCTCTCTAAAAACTCATTTTCCTTTCCTCTACCTTCTCTCTAAAATTTCGACCTCCTCGCTCATCAAATCAATGATCGGAGTCTGCCATTGGACTCCTGGCAGTGAACTCTACAAGATTGACCGATCAAAATCTTAGATAGAGTAAGTTCTTTATTGGCTCCTTTTCCTTTGAGTTAGTTTTGATCTGGTTAGGTTGCCTTTTAGTTTAAGTTTGCATGTGAGATTTTTATCTTCAGAATTAGTCTCTGTTAGCTCAGGGTCTTAGTGATATAGTTGGATTTGTGATCAGGACTCTGTGGTGCAGGTTAGGGTATCCTTAAGCTTTTGGTGAGTTTGAAGCTCTTAGTGAGCATTTGCTAAAGTCCAGGTAAGGGAAGCTAATTTAAATTTTCAATAGAACCCCAGGTTAGAAGATTTGAATGTGAGTGTGACGTGGTCACCAATTCCAAATTTTGTTGCAAGATTTCTGGTTTTGTGTAGATTGTAGTTTGATTGAAATTGAAAGTGTTGTGATTGAGAATTGGTTGTTTGATTTAAATGGTTTTGGAATTAGAAATCACATATATATATGTGTGTGTGTGTGTGTGTGTGTGTGTGTGTGTGTGTGTGTGTGTGTGTGTGTGTGTATAGATGGACATAATAGCTCAATGATTCAATGAGAGTGATTGTATCATGGTGAACAGGAACTGTCAATGTCATGTGTAGATTTATAATTTATGAATTGAATGAGATATTAATTTATAATCTAATAAGTATATTAAGTTATGTAGAATTTTTCTGCAGATTTTGCTCAAGCTAGCAAGTTCTAGCTCAAGCAAAAAAATTATGGGTGCTCTCTGGAGGATTTTAGCTCAAGCTAGCGAATTTTAGCTCAAGCTAAAATTTTGGATGCTCTCTAGAGGATTTTAGCTCAAGCTAGCGAATTCTAGCTCAAGCTAAAATTCTAGGTGCTCTCTAGAGGATTTTAGCCCAAGCTAGCGAATTTTAGCTCAAACTAAAATTCTGGGTGCTCTCTGGTGGATTTTAGCTCAAGCTAGCGAATTTTAGCTCAAGCTAAAATTCTAGTTGCTCTTTGGCGAATTTCTAGCTCAAGCTAGCAATTTCTAGCTCAAGCTAGAGTTTAAAAAAATAATAATAATAAATAAATAAATGAAAATAAAAATATTAAACTAATTTTTATTTGCTTTTAAAAGATTGATTTATTTATTTCTATATAGTTTTTCTTATAAAGTATGTAAACTTTTATTTCATGTATAGTTAATTGAAAATCTCTTT
>Ga0123342_1006566_pt1 | contig 16029 bp, 9 predicted proteins | sample Turbeawhitnodule_FD_89960 | JGI IMG/M metagenome (GOLD analysis project Ga0123342, IMG submission 89960) | Root nodule microbial communities of legume samples collected from Mexico - Turtle bean Mexico white nodule | ecosystem: Host-associated > Plants > Roots > Nodule | place: Mexico: Nepantla... | reverse complement strand
TACCTAAAACTCACACCAGACGATGGAGAGTTATTAAAGGATCCAGTCAAATACAGGCGACTCGTGGGACGACTGATATACCTCACGGTTACTCGGCCTGACATAGCATTTTCGGTTCGGACCTTAAGTCAATATATACAGGATCCACGGAAACCTCATTGGGATGCCGCAATTCGAGTCCTAAAGTACATCAAAGGATCACCAGGACAAGGATTGCTATTGCCATCCGAAAACAATCTGAAATTGACGACATCTCATTGCGACTCAGACTGGGGAGGTTGTCAAACAACTCGGAGATCAGTATCTGGATATTGCATTTTTCTTGGTTCCTCTATCATCTCATGGAAGTCAAAAAAACAGACAAACGTATCAAGATCATCAGTGGAAGCAGAATACCGCGCAATGGCCAATACTTGTTTGGAGATAGTTTGGTTGCGATATTTGTTGCAGGATTTAAAGGTGCCATGTAACTTGCCAGCTCAACTTTTCTGTGACAATCAAGCGGCATTACATATAACAGCAAACCCAGTATTTCATGAACGCACAAAACACATTGAGATAGAATGCCACATTGTGCGAGAAAAATTACAAGATGGGATAATCAGTCCTTCATATGTACCGACACAGTATCAGCTCGCAGATATTTTTACGAAGGCATTGGGCAAGGAACGATTTTTGACGCTACGACACAAGTTGGAGGTTCTTGATTTTCACCTACCAACTTGAGGGGAGTATTAAGGAAATAATAATTATCAAATTATATGCAATTATTGTATGCAATATTTGACGATATTGTACCAATTATATGCAATTAATTTAATAATTATAGAATCTCATTATTAGTATCCTACCTAATTAGATTGTAATTTGGGGAGAGAAACTCCTTATATATTTCCTATACCTGAAGTGATGTAATATACACATAAGAGAATAAGAAACATATCTTCTTCTTACCATTTTTTATCATTTTCTTATAATTCTAACCTATGAAGCTCAGACACTTCTCTAAAATTGCATGTAAGTGTTCGATACTTGTATCGGACACTGACACTCGTATAACACTTGTAGGACAGGACACGTATCCATGAAGTGTCCAATTCAAAAAATATTTTTGATTTCTCACAATTCTAGTACAATTTTAAAAAAGGAAAAATTCATTAATTTTCTAAAAAATCAAACTTTATTGTATAGATTGTTATTATGATTATAAAAATAAGAAACAAATCCTTGAGAACCAGTCATGAAAAACATTTTTCTACTCAAAAAATAATCTGGAACATACTTGTGTACATAAATCTTTATTGTCAATTTATATAATTCATAATTATTACATATAGATTTGTGTCCTACATTTTAGAGATTTTACATATCTTTCTTTGTGTCCGTGTCGTATTAATGTCCGTGTCAGTATCTATGCTACATAAATTCTAACTCATAGTATTTTTACATAGTGATGAATTCTCACTCGAACTAGAAATTATTGCTTAAATTAAATTTGCGCTCAAACTAAAAATGATTGCTTAAATTAAATTCCCACTGAAACTAAAAGTTATTGCTCATATTATAAATTTTGAATGCAAATTCAAAATACTTTTTATTTCTTTTTTCTGTTGTTGGCATTTCTTCACTCGAGCAACTTTGATACGAGAAAATTGATATGATTTTAAGTTAATAAACCTTTTAAAAAATATTTGTCAAAAAATCCTATATTTATACTATTATATCAGTAAATAATAGGAGACTAATTTTATCTTATAAATAGCACAAGATACCTTTTATGTATATTTTTTACTTTCTCTTTCATTCATCCAAATCGTAAATAAATTTATTAACTTTGTTTAATTTCATTGATCTAAACAATGTATTTTTTTTTACAATATTTTTCTTTCATTCTTATTTAATAGCCTCTCTCTTTAACAATTGTAGTTTTTTTTAAATAATTCCCCTTATTTCCTTTCCTGTTGCTCCTATATAAACAACTTTGAATTTTGGAAGTATATTTTTTATTTCCAGTTTCAAATCAAACCAAGTGTTAAGAATTGGAATGACGATCAAACAATTGTTTAGAAAAAGAAATGTACTTGGAATATTATTATCATATAAAGAGTGCCAGTATATATTTATTAAAAAAAAAAAGACAAAGTGATTCAATAAAAATATTTTTTTATTTGAGGAAATATTTTTATTTTCATAGGTGACTATAAAATAATAGTTAATTTTATTCCCTTTTTTATTTTAAAATTTTTCTTGTTAAAACGTAGAATATTTTTTGTATTTTTGTCGAAATATTTCAAAATAATAACATTAAAACAAAATAACATGTCTTACTTTTATGAAAAAAGTGAACTATATATATTAAATGAAATAGTAATTCAATGAACCATCAAATTTTATTTATTCTTTTTCCAGTCAATGACTAATAGTAAGAGTTCAGAAAATGTAATTCAAGTATATATTAAAAACACGTTTTTTTATAAGTTTATTGACTTTATATATTTTTTATAATTAAGAATGCATTTCTTTCAGCTGTAATAAATAAAAGTTGTTAACTTTTAAAATAAACAAGTAGTATGGAAAAATATTAATATAAAATAATTTAATATAGTTGTCATATACATAAAAAACTAATGTAGTATATACATTTAAAATATATAAAATTTTAAATTTTTATTATTACTTTTTTTTTAAATGACAATAGATAATATAAAATTATATTTGAATAGTTTAGTTAATAAAATTATTGATGATATAGTGAAATTTATTGGTAGAACGAGATTAATTTTATATATATATATATATATATATATAATTTATTCCTAGATTATTATATATAAATTTAAATTAAATTTGAACTATAAGACCGTGTCACTATAAATATTTGACTTGTCTAAAATTTTGGTTTCCATAATTATTGACAGAATGTAAATATATTCAATAGTTGGATCATTAAATTTAACGTATTAAAAAAATTAGAGAAGAGTAAGTCTATTATTTTAAAATATTATTATAAAACTCATTATTACTTTTAATTATATACGTCCTTCATGATTGGAAAAAAAAGATTAAAATATCTTTATGTTGTTAGTATATATTCTGATTAAATTCTAAAAACTTTTCAGATTCTCATAAAATAAATTTTTTATATAAATGATAATCAACTAAAACGTGACAATTTAACTTTTATAAGATTCACGAATACTTAATATTATTTGAAAAGAACTTTATATGATACATATTGAGAGTGTTACATTTCTTGTTTACTCTTCCAACAGAGTGATTTTGTATTTAAACGAACAAATATTCAAATGTAAGTTCCCCACCTGTCCCCTTTTTGTGAAGAGATAAGGATATATATGTGGTGCAAAAAAGGTATAACTTTGTTGCTTTCACCCTTTTCCTTTCCTTAACCTTAACACAAGCACAATAAATAGGTTTTTCACTTCAAAATTTTAAAAAGGCACATGAGGAAAACAAAGAAGGTCCTCGTTAACATATTCGAGCAATTAACTATAAAGGCAACAAGCGTGAAGGTTCCAATGAATACATGGAAAATATTATAAAGAAAATTAGTGTTTCCATTCACTATATATTAAAACATTTTATAATAATATATAACTAGGTTGAAATTCTATCTTACGAGAGATTGAGTTAAACTTAAAATTTACTTTTTAATTTAATATAATAATTATTTAATATTTATACTAAAAAGAGTCCGTTGAACTTATAAAGAGACATTTCATTATATATAAAAAAAATACAAATTTTATTTTATAAATCGATTTTTAAGATTAACTAGAATCAATTTATTTATTAATAATTAGTTATATATATATATATATATATATATATATATATATATGGAGAATATAAGGCCAGGTAATCTTTTCTCAAAACTAATTATTTTAAAAATAATCATATAGCACTAAAAAAAATTATGAAATAGAAACTAAATTTAGAACAAAAAATAATTAATTGTTATAGTGACTAAATTAAAGACTAGTTTAAAGACTAAAAAAAAAATTGGTTTCTAAATTAATTTTTATATAATTTCTAAATTGATATCCAATTAGCAACCAAGGTTTTTGCTACCAAATTTAGAATCTAAATAATTGATAGTTAAAACTTTGATACCTAATTAAATAACAATTTAGAAACCATTTAACAATAATAAAAAATAATTTAGAAACTAATTTTTTTTTTAGTTTTTAAAATATTCTCTAATTTAGTCACTATAGTAACTAATTATTTTTTGTTTCTAAAATTAATTTATATTTCATGATTTTCTTATTAGCAAAATTTAAATTTAAAATTGATTTAAGTTTTATTTGACTAAGGACTTGTTGTCATTGCAACAAAGAAGTGTAGTGCAATCTTAGTATAATAGTGGAAAAGAAAAAGGTGGTTCCAAAGGTAAAGCAGCATATATCATCTTCCTTACACACGTCCGCGTAGAAGAGGTGATATCCTTTTCATTCGTTCAAGCAAAGCCTTTCATTTGTGCTCAAGAGGCAAAGCTTTGTTATTCCGTGTGTATATATATACACGTTTCTGTTGGTTTGAAACACTCACCACCACTTCATTATCTCACTCTCACTCAAACGCATACACAAAAAGAAAAAACAAAATGAAAGAAAACAAACCCTATTTGGTTGTGATTGTCATACAAGCCATCTATGCTGCTATGTTTCTTCTCTCAAAAGCTGCATTCGATCATGGCATGAACAATTTCATCTTCGTCTTTTATAGACAGGCAATAGCAACCATCTTTTTGACCCCTTTCACTTTCTTCTTCGAATGGTATGTACAAATGTCTTATGTATTTATATACTCATCATCTCCTTCACGAATTTATATCTATCAGTCTTAACTCAACTTCTTTGACATTAATCCCAGTTTTTAACTCAACCCATTTTTGCTGTAGGAAAACTGCACCTCCTATGTCCTTTTGGACCTTCTGCAAGATTTTCTTCCTTTCTTTCTTTGGGTATGTCCAATTCTTGAATTTGACTTAATACATTAAAGTTGAAGAGTATTATTGGAACATGGGTTTGAACCTTTTGAAGCTTGTACTTTATAAGTTCCCATGACCTTAATTATATATATTCGATTCAAACTGTATATGGAAGTACATAATTGTTGGTTTTATTTTTCCTTTCATTAAAGTTGTGTTGGTGATTCTAAATTTCAGGATTACTTTAAGCTTGGATGTATATGGTATCGGTCTTATTTACACCTCAGCAACTTTAGCTGCTGCTACCACAAACTGTCTTCCGGTTATCACCTTCTTCTTAGCACTGCTACTAAGGTAAAGTTGTACATCAGATCATGCTGGACCCATGCTTGCTTTGCATTTTGTTCACTTATAGTTAACTATTTCCACCTTTTAAGTCAAATCTAACTTTGAGCCCATCTTGGTCTCAAACAATTCAAAGAAATCGTGGTATATATCTCTTGGAAAACAAAACTTAATCAAAATGATGCCTTGTTGGAGCACTACAGTAAGGTGATTAAGATTCTGGTTCTGAGCTATTATTGCATCTGCATGATGAATTACATTGGAGTGCACCTAATATTTTAAATGATTACTCATATTCCTCTTCTGTGGTGAAGGCGTAAATTGATTAATTAGCGCATGTGAGCGATTGTAGTGGATATGTGACATTTAGACGACAAAGAGAACTTGACAAGTATATACTTTAAATACATCTATGAAGGTACTTCTTGACGATTGACGTCAAAAGCAGAAAAGATAAAGATAAAGCACTGAAAAAGAAGCATATCAGATTTCAGATTCCATCCATATTTTTATTTTAACCTGTAAATCTCTAGAGTCATTCCCCTCACCACTTTTTTATTTCTTTTTTTTGGCATTAATTATGTTTTCTATGGTTTGTGCCTAGGTATCACAAGTTATAGGGCTTAGCCTAACTTATTTCTAAAAGAAACCTACATAGTTGCTAAGATCCTAACCATACTAAACCCTACATGCATGTATTAGGTTAGGAACCTCAAATAGTTATTCTGAAACTTTTAAAAATAACTGTAGAGAGTTTACTCATAATTAATGGCCAAGTTTGACTTGGAGAATCATCCTTCCATCACTAATGGAAGCTATATTTAAGAGGAAATTGGTGAAATGTTTTTAGAATATTGATATGTTGATAATTCTGTATGAAATTATAACGGGATAATTTTTTTTTTTTAAATTAAACAATTTTAAAATTACGTTAATTAAACTGTAAACTAATATATTTCAATAAAGTAACATTTTAAAATGCCAGTGAAAAGTGCATTCCATTTTTAATTTTCATCAAACCAAAAGATGGATTAAAGCATCTTTTATATCCTGTAATTGAGGAAGAGGTTCATAAGTTTTTCTCACTTCAATAGGTATAACTGTTCTATTTTTTAATATAAATACAACAATTGCTTGCATAAATAGTTCTCTTTTTTTATATAATACTTTTCTCACTCTTCTATATTAACAACTTTAACTCAATATGAAAAAAATGCTTAAAAAGACGGAGCCATTTTTATGACTGGACCCTTGAATTTTTTTCTTTTTTTTCATTTATAGGTTATTTGTTTTTTTTTTAATTTTGATAAAATATTTCTTATAATTTTTTATTGTGGATAAAATAATTTATTATTAGAAAAATATTTGAATACAATTAATATATTTTTTATAATTTGCTATTAATTATTACTTTAAAAGCTACATATAATTATATTTACGATCAAACTAATTTATTAATATTTCTTTCTATTTAATTTAATTTATAATTAGAAGTTATTTATTAATATTTCTTAATGAGACAAAACTTACACATATAAAAGACCGAAAAGTTGAACACTGTAATACGTCAACCCATATTTTTTCTTTTTCTCAATAACTGCTGTTCACATGTTCAATTTGATTTTCCATTTTTATTTTTATTGTCTTTTTAGTCCGTGTGATTTTTTACTTGAAGTGAACTGTTCCAAATACATCACTGTTTAATCTAGACACCATTGTTCTTCAACTTTTGGAATTTGTTTGGTATCTTTTGGTTTCCACCAGTGGTTAGAATTATAGGTTTCCGTGTCCAAATTTACATTGTTATATTTAGATTAATTAATTGAGAGATTTGCTTTACAAGGAAAAAAAAGAAGTTGGTATATGAAAGAAAAACATGGTCTACTACACAGAGTATAGTATAATTTTTTATTTTTCATTTCCACTTATGATCACAGGAATTTAAGTCTTTCATGCAATAATAAAAGATCATGCCATACACAGTGTTCATAAATTCTTTGGTCTTTCTGAATACATGGTATTGATCTACCACTGAATTTTGCATTTCAGGATTGAGAGTTTGAAGATAAAGACCACCTCAGGGATTGCTAAGTTGATAGGCATTGTGGCATGTTTGGCTGGTGCAGCAACTCTTGCTTTTTATAAAGGTCCTTCTTTAAAACTCTTAAGTCATTTTCACCTTTTGGATTATCACAAAGGCCTACAACATCAAGGCCATGCTCAATCGGGTGCATGGATAAAGGGTTGTTTCATCATGCTCCTTTCCAACACTTTTTTCGGGCTATGGCTTGTGCTGCAGGTAATCTTAATAACTTTACCCTTCAATTTAGTGATCAACAACTCATCTAAGTTACATATTCTTAATTTACTTAATATTTTATTCATACACAGGCTTTTATTATAAAAGGGTACCCTTCAAAGCTACTCTTCACAACTACTCAGTGTTTCTTGAGCTCAATTCAGTCTTTGGTCATTGCCTTGGCCGTAGAAAGGGATTTTGAGCAATGGAAGTTGGGTTGGAATATCAGACTCCTCGCAGTAATATACTGTGTAATTCTCTTAATCTTCCTGATTGATTTGGTTAATTAATGCACTTTTATCTCTACACATATAAATATTTTATATTCTATAACTCATCGCAATGACTTTGTGATGACAGGGAATTATGGTCACGGGTGTCACATATTACTTACAAACATGGGTCATAGAGAAAAAAGGACCTGTGTTTCTAGCCATGTCAACCCCACTGGCTCTTGTCATTACAATTTTGGCCTCTGCAACTGTCTTTGGTGAGATGATCAGTTTGGGAAGGTATAACTTAGTTCCACTGTTAAATTTTCCAAAGTTTTATTGATACCTTAAGTTTTACCCTAGCTAGATCTAGAGAGTTGTGTATTCTAATATATTTCATGCACATGCACAAAACACTTTGCCATGTTGATTAATGGAATAATTTGGTTTGATCAGTGTTCTTGGAGGATTCGTGTTGATTCTTGGACTGTACTGCGTATTGTGGGGAAAGAGAAGGGAACATATGCCAAAAGGCACACAAGACATGGAGCAACAGGGATCTGGTAAATAAGCTTGCAACTTGCCATGATATGTGAAGATGAAGATGCATGCTTCAGAATTTTGGCAACAACTATAATATACCATCGATCATAACATCACAGTGCTTTAAGCCTGTGGATTTGTAGTATATAGCAAATTTATGTGTAAATGTTTACTGACCCTTTTGGCAAGAAAACAAGGGTCAATTATCTTTTCATTAGGTTGTAATGTTTTTTATTATTATTATTTTGAATAGTTTTATATTCTTCTACCATATTAATTATCTTTTTACTACTTTTTGATGTTTTAATTTTTCTTTTACAAAAACTAGTATAAATGAACTTTACATTCTCATTTTGATTAATTTATGTTTTTAGAAAGAAGTATTAATATCTTTACCAATAATTAGTTTTGTTGGAAAATTACATTAATTTTTAGTGGAATATTTTTTTTCAATCATATATTTTATCTACAAAACTCAAAAGGCAATATTTTATTCAAAAGGTCCCAACCAATTCCACTTATACTTGTCCCCACTTGTTTGTTATACATATATTATCTTGTATTTAATAATATGATTATTCAATGTTTTTAAATTATTGTAAAAGTTGCATTTAGAATATTGTAATAATTAGTTGTTAATGTAAAAAATAAACTCTCTTTTTTATTACGTGTTAAAAAATTATTAAAAAATGCAATATTACTTTTTTTTTTTCTGTAACTGATCTGCAAATTAATGGTCTCAAATTAGACTAAAGTGTTTCAATTAATCAGAAATATTTTTAGTAGTTGAATCCCATAAAAAAAACATTCTTTGTTCGAAGCCATAAACAGGATCAGGTGGAAAACCTTGTGCACATTAAGATTCATTTATGCCCTTTGAGTTTGTAGACTAATATTCTTTTTACTTTTAAAATAGATGTATCCATGTGATAATATTCCTTTTATTACAAAAATTATTATATATAGTGATAAATTTTAGAAAAGATAAATTATTAATAAAAACAAGTTATAGTTAAGAAATTATATGATCATCCAAGGCAATATGGTCTTCAATATTTTCTTTTCAAGCCATTGGAATCTAACTTTTATAAGTTTATAATGAATAAAATCTTGATTGTATCTTAATTATACCTTTTATATTTTCACTTACTAATCGTATAGGTAATGATTTTAATTCACTATCTGCCACTTCAAATATATGAATTTTTGCATCTCTTTTCCCATTAATGAAGTTCATAAACGCAGTAATCTGAGATTGATTGCTCAATAATTTCGCCAAAATGAAAAGGGTGCATGAGAAATGTGGGAGTAGGCTTTGATGAACTTAGAGTTTGATTTGAAATCTCAGTGGTGTATCTATTCTGTAAGAAATATAATATTTTTTATATAAATCTTTATTATAGCATCTCTTTTTGTCTACCTAAGGTAATAATTTAAAGGAACAAGTTGCAACTTTCCCTGGCAATCTCGTAAAAATCTTTCACCTTCATATTTTCTGGTGTTTCGTTCAAAAACAAGGTAATGATTGACATTGATATTAAGAGTTAATAATAGTTATGTGCGTTATATATGTGCGTCTGTTTTATAATATGTACCATGCATACTGACATAGAATATAATCTAAAAAATATAAGATATGAACATCTCTATATATATAATAATTAAGTATATAATAAAATTATTAAATAAAAACTATTTTTAGAAAGGTAAGTGTTGGAAACAAATTGCATTAGGTGGGACATAAAGCCAAGTCCCTTAAGTGACCAAATAAATTTTAACCACTACACCAGACAAATTCTTTTATGATTTTTATTATACTTATTATTAATATTATTATTTGTTATTTTTTAATTAAATTTTTAATACATCTTTGGTTTACATACAGACAAATTCGTATGTAATGTATATTTACATACTGAATAGAATCCGTATTTAAATATCTGTATGTAATGTTCACTTTACCTACAAATTTTTATCTGTATGTAATAATCGGTATGTAATTCCATATTTTCTTGTAGTGTAAGTTTCAAAGATTTATTCTAAAATCTCAACAAAATAACGGATGGTTTTTAACCTTCCTTAAATTCCAAAGATTTATTGTAGAATCTTAATAAAACACTCAAGATTTTTCAAACTTCAATAAATAAATATAATTAAAAATATTTATAAATAAATAATTAAAAACTATATAATTTTAATATATTTTATAACTAAATTCTCTAAAATTTTGAAAGTGTAACTTTACATTACAAATAAGTTTTCTAAAGTTTCAAAAATATTTTTAAAATTCAGCAAAATAACCTTGGATAATAAGTATTTCAACAACTAATCTTTGATAATAAGTATTTCAACAATATTTGCATATTTCTTATGATTGATGGTAGTTGGTTTATATAACTCCTAGTTTTTTTGTTACGAGCTCATACTTCATAAAACCTGACTTATTTTGTTATAGCTTTTGATGTAAGTATATTTTACGTGCAGTTTTAGTTTTAGTTATAATTGTTAATATTTAATTTTCATAATTTTGAAATATTTTAAATTAAGACCTTTATTTTAAAATTCATCTAATGATTAATTCACTGAGAAAGTGAGAAGTAATAAAGTTAATTTATCCTCGCAATATGTTCTTGCAATCTTTAGCCAATAACACATATTGCTTTGAAGCCCACATCTAATGAATAATACAATTATTTAGGATATATAAAGTAATGATAAACACCAGTTGTTATCGAGCTAGGTAAAAGTGGCTTGTGACTCAAGTTGGGGAAGTAATGTGACGGAAGAAGCAATTGGAGTAAGAAGATAGTGCCTTAGTTATTGTTTCTTCTCCTTAGTTATAATAGACATAAGTGTGGTTGAATTGTGATTCATTGCTAGAATTGTCATCAACGACCATTGAGCATGTGCCAGAGAGTAGTGTGTCTATGGTGGAAGAGAGAAGTCAAGAGGATCGTTAGAGATGGTGGAAAATGAAGTTGAAGGTTATTTCAAACGACAAGTCATTTTACAGAAATTTTGAAACTCATGGTATCTTACGGAGGTTCTTAAACCCATGGTATTTTACGGAGGTTTTTAAACCTAAGACATTTAATGGAGGTTTTTAACCTATAGTATTTTATGGAGATTCTTAAATCCATGGTATTTAACAAGGGTTCTGATTGACTTTTCCTGAGGTTTAAAAAAACCTCAGGGAATTTAAGTTTTGATCCTAAAATCTTTTTTAGAAAAAGGGCTTCCATAAACAAACCACCACTATTTTGTGGAGTGAATTATCCTGGAAAGTTAGAATGAAAATCTTTGTTGAACCAAACCTAGGTGTATTCGAATTTCATTATTCTTTACTATTTTTTGATGTAAACATATTCAGATAGAGTTTCTGAAATCTTAAATCTGTGTGTGGTTAAGAAGGGTTGTAATCTTGTTTGATTGTTTTAGTGAATTCTCAGTGGTGTGTTGAGGAATGAATGTAACTCTTAGTTATGAGTGAACCAGTATAATTCTCTTGTGTTATCTCTCTCTTACTTACTCTGGTATTTGTCATATAAAATGTTTTAAGTGTTCTGCGTGTATAACAATCAATTGATTTTTCAAAACAATTGGTTTATATTTTGGTTATATAACTATTAAGATTTTTATAATCAGTTGAACAGGTTAATCAATTAGTTTATTTAATTTTTGTTTCAATTTAACACCAGTATCTGCAAAAATCTTACGAAAACAATTCACCCCCCTCTTGTTTCAAGCCACCTGACATCAGGAGTTAAGTTTTTGTATGTTATTCAAGTTTTGATCCTAAAATCTTTTTTGGAAAAGGGGCTTCCATAAACAAACCACCACTATTTTGTGGAGTGAATTATCCTTGAAAGTTATAATGAAAATCTTTGTTGAACCAATTGATAGAGGAATATGTGATGTTATTGTAAATGGTCCTTTCATTCCAAAGCATGAAACAAATAATTTTTTTGTTGAAAAACCTTGGTCTCAGTGGACTGAGACTGAGGGAAAGAAAGCTTAGTATGATTGTATTGCTAAGAACATTATAACTTCTGCTTTAAGTTCTGATGATTTTTTCGTAGTTTCTCAATGTGCCTCACCAAAGGAAATGTAGGAGATCCTAGAGATGGCTCGTGAAGGAACAAAAGATGTGAAAAAAGCAAGGAAGCATACCTTGATTCAAGAGTATGAGTTGTTTAGAATGTTGAAAGGAGAAACAATTGTAGATGTGCATAAGAGGTTTACTCGTATAGTAAATCATCTCATTGGTCTCGATAAGATCTTTGAAAGAGAGGAGTTGAACATCAAAATACTCAAATGATTGCACAGATCATGGCAGCCTTAGGTCACTGTCAACTTAGAATCAAAGGACTTGACAACCTTGACTACTGCATATCTGTTTGGGAAACTTAGGGAGCACGAGCTTGAGATGAATAGGTTGAATGAGCAAGAAAGTGAGGAAAAGCAAGTCAAAGGAATTGCTTTGAGATCTGTAGTTCAAAAGACTGATCAAGAATCTAGTGATTGCAGTGATACAAACACTCTCAATTTGTTAAGGAAGTTTGGTAAGTTCTTAAGAAAGAACAACAAGGACAAATCACAGTCCATAAACAGGTATAATTTTAAGAAAACAACTGATTTTAATTTCTCAAATTATACTTGTTTTGGTTGTGGCAGACAGAGACATATCAAAGTTGAATGTCCAAATACTGTAAGCAAAGACAAAGTTCTTGACAGGAAATATGAGAAAAGAGGAAAAACCAAAAGAGCATATATTGCATGGCAAAACAATGATGACTCTTCATCAAGCTCAACATCAAGGGATGAAGAGGAGGCAAAATTTGTGCTTGATGGCCAAAGAAGATTCAAACACAAGCAGTGTAAGTTCCAACTCCTCTGTTAATTTTGAGAACTATAGTCAATTGCTTGATGCTTTCAAAGAGACCCATGAAGAAGCTAATATACTGACCTTTTTTTTATCAATAATAAATAAATAAATGAGAACCACTTCAGGGGTGGTTCAACCCTTATACAGAGAGAAAGAAAAAAAAAACACTTTAACATTATCCTAACTAAGAACACCTACCAGAATAAATAAACAATTGGTTGAATGTTTTAAACAATCGCTTGAAAAAATAAAGTCAAAACCTTAGAAGAAGAGTTAAATAATTCAAAAAATGATTTTGAAAATCATTTATAAAAACTCCTTTTGTAAGTGTGCTGACTTAAAGAATTGTGACTCCCTCCAAAAGAAGGTTCATTGTCTTCTAAAAACCGTGGGCAAATTCTCAAAAGGGAAGTCAAATTTTGAAATTGTTCTTGCATTTCAAAACTGTTTTTTTGGAAGAGATGGTTTGAGTTACAACCCAAGCACCAAGAACAGACCTTTAACAAGTTTCTTTGAAAATAGAAAACTAGTATTTAAACCTATCATAACTTGCTTTTATTGTTTGAACAAGGGTCACATTGTCAGGTTCTGTAGGCTGAGAAAATTTGATTTACCTAAAGGTCTTGTAAAGTGGGTACCTAAAGATTCAATTAATATCTTTGGACCCAAATTTATAAGGGAATCAAATCTTGTTCCGGGATTTGTTTTGGTAGGAATCCTTGATAGTCCAAAAAAACACCAATGATACTTGGACAGTGGCTGGTTAAAGGAAAAACATTTGTAAACAAGAAGGATCTTATAATTTTGCACCGCAAACTCAATGATGATGTTACATATGGTCAGCAACAATAAAAAAGGATTCTTGATTAAAATAGCTGAAGTAATCATTGTTTGGATGAGAAACAATTACATATTGTGTTCCACATTTTTAAAAGGTGATGTTTGATACTGTGTAGAAAAAGAACTAGTTAAATTTTTTGTTCGACTGATTGAAATCAAAGCATCTGTTCAAACATTTTTTTAATGTTATAAATTCATTTCAACTGGTTGTTTGTATCTCTGACACTTTCTTATAGAATGTCGTAAATTACTTACATGTGTTTTGTGTCAGTTTTTATTTTGAACTTAAAATCAACCAGTCAAACATGCATTTGTGGTGTGCTTCATAATAATATTTACCTGTTTTTTCTCAAAACTATGATGGATTGCCTTTAATTACAATAAAGGAGAGTCAAACCAGTTTATTTTGAAAACGGTCAAATTGCAGTTTCCAAAATCGTGTCATTTTCTTTTTTTTATGAAAAATAAACTCACATAACCATCTTAATTGCATTTTTCTTATGTGCATATATTGCTTGTGAATACGCATCACATATCACGAACATAATTACATTTCTCTCTTCTCTGCATTCATAAAAATATTTGTATCATGGTTTCATCATTTCACTCACATCGAAGAAAGAAATCCCGCACAACTAAAGGCTCAACCAGGGCTGGTCACTTAGAGGCATGGTTCTCTGGTGATAATGAGCAAAATGGAAGTTTTACTGCATGAGATGAGCAGAAAAGTTTATGTCTTTCAAATGGTTGAAAGAGCATATTCTCAAATATGTGAGAAAAGCACTGATAAACCAAAAACTGCAACGTTTATTGTAGATGAATGGGGACATCTTTCTTGACTTGGTGAATGTGTTCTACACTAACCTAACATTTGAAGGGGAGAAGATATCTTCTCATGTCAAAAGAGTTGACATGTAGATCACTCCAGCCGTATGGACTATTGTTATAGGATTGAAGTATTCAACAGCAAAAGTGGGCAAGGGAAATACCAGGGCTTTAGAGGACTTCAACAAAATGCAATACTACATCAGCTACCTTGGAATCCACTTACAAAAGTAAAAGGATTTCATGTTGGTGCCCTCAAACTAGATAAGTGGGTCATTTCCTTCATCACGACATGGATGCTGACACCAAGGGGGAACAACCATACCATGTTAACTGAGGAAGATCTGGTACTAGTCTACTACATAATAAAGAATATCAAGGTGAACTAGATTTGTGTCTTCAAGGAGTATATGCTAAAAAATGTAAGGTTAAGTGACTATCAATTTCCTTATGTCATTCTTGTTTCAAAAATTTGCAATATTTTGATGTTAACCTTGATGAATGGTTCCTTGGTCAAAATGGGGTTTGTAAAGGTAAATAACTCTTGGGTCATCCAAAAGGAAGATTTTGTTGGTACTTCTGCTGGACCAAGTGGAATTGCAAATTCTGGTGATGGTGCTTGACCTAGTGTTTGTGTTGATGAGGACTACAATATGCAAGCACTTTGTTGTCTATCATTAAAAGAAAAGAAAGAATATCCCTTGTGTATATTGAATACATAGGGTTATGTTTATATAGAAAAAGAAGCATATGGACTAAGCCCATTACATAAATAGAAATATCTCATAATATTTAATTGTATCTAATAATATCTAACACTCTCGTGCATATAAATAATATGTACCTAGCTTGTTACAAATGTAATCAATCTTAGGCCCTCGTAAAGTTTTAGTAAAAATATTTGTTAATTGATCATTTGAATTAACAAAACTCAGTCTTGATATCTGATGACTTTTTACGGCAAGTGCATCGCGTTTGTCAAAAGTAATAATTGTCCCTAAGAACGGATATCGATCCCACAAGGAACAGTGAATTATCGAGTACAATATTCGCTAAATATAACAATAAAAAGAGTTTGAAGTGATGATGTTGGCACTGATCAATAAGAAAACAAACAAAGAATTAGTTG
>Ga0123342_1006565_pt1 | contig 16031 bp, 11 predicted proteins | sample Turbeawhitnodule_FD_89960 | JGI IMG/M metagenome (GOLD analysis project Ga0123342, IMG submission 89960) | Root nodule microbial communities of legume samples collected from Mexico - Turtle bean Mexico white nodule | ecosystem: Host-associated > Plants > Roots > Nodule | place: Mexico: Nepantla... | reverse complement strand
CGGTTGTTTCGACAAAACAATCGGTTGTTTTAACTTAGTTTGAAAACATTTTACTTTCACAAAGATTGAGAATGCTAATGCTTTAGATTTAATCACAGGGTGGATTACAACATATAAACTACCTCAGAACAAAGCTTAAACCAGCACAGCAACATCAAGCATAGCAGAGGCTTCAACATCCTTCAAAGGATTTGGATTCTTCAAAACATGAACACCACTTGGTTCAACAGTTTCGCCCTATCATAGGGGCGAAAACCCGATCCATCAGCCTCTGGTCGGTTGCGCCAGTGTTCTTAAGTCCAAAGGGCATCACCTTTAGCAATAACTGGATAGCTCTGTCATGAACGTCGTCTTGCTCTCACCTTCGGGGTGCATATGGATTTGGTTATACCCCGAGAAGGCATCTAGAAAGCTGAGAAGTCAGTACCTATCCATCAAGGTGTCGATGCTGGGCAGCGGATATGAATCCTTCGGATAGGCCTTGTTCAAATCCATAAAATCGACGCACATTCTCCACTTCCCGTTGGCCTTCTTGACCAACACCACATTTGCCAACCATTCAGGGTATTGGATTTCCTTGATGTGGCCAGCACTTAACAGCTTCTGAGTTTCTTGCCTGATGACCAGACGTCTTTCCTCGTTGAGTTTCCTTCGCCTTTGTAAGACAGACCTGACCTTTGGGTCCATCGTGAGTCAAAGTCACAAAAGAGATCGTGTAAACGTCTCCATGGACTGGCACTTCGTGTCCCTGATCCACTATTGGGGTCACCACCGTCGAGGCTTCCTGATCTTCCTCTAGATATTCCTTCAGGAAGCCACCTTTCACCAGATCAACTAGTTGGTATCCCATCGTTATACAGCTTCGCACGTTGTGTCCAAAGGCTTTGTGGAACTCGCACCAGGTGCTCTTGCTTGGCCCCAAATTCTTGTCACTTTTTGGGGGGAACTTTAACTTGTCAGCCACGTCTGGATGACGATCAACTTTTTGTGGCTCATTTTGAACTTGTGTCGACAAGGCAGGTCTCCCTTAACTTTTGCCCTAGTCTGATGCTTTTTTGATTCGTAGGGTACATGTCTGGTCGACGATCTCTTTCCGTCACGACTTCATGTACTCTCATGGGTTGATCTCGGCTACTCTCCTGGAGCTTCGTCAGCCCAACGCTTCCACGTTTTACCGTTACCTATTCTTCGGCGTCGATATGGGCAACAACTCGTCGTCGAATCTCGTTAAACGACTTCGCCCAATTTCTTATCAAAGAATCGTTGAACGATCCTCACAGAATTCCCCGCCCGAAGCCGTGCACCATTAGAGCTTCATCCTTGGTGTGGAGATTTACAACCAACACCCCAAACCAGTTCAGGAAGTCCTTCAGGTGCTCTCCCTAGTACTGCTTCACCCCGAAGAGGTCGAAAGAGACAAGGGGTGGAGCTCGGTTGACTATGAATTGCTCCCTGAACAATGTAGAGAACTGATCGAATGAGATTATGTGTCCGTTAAGGAGACCAATGAACCAATCCAATGTCGTGCATGTGAACGTCCCCTTGAACAACTTGCAATGCATGACGTCTGTTCCTGCAGAGATCATCATCTGAGTGTGGAAAGTCGTGATGTGGGCCTCCGGGTCTTCTGTACCTGTGAAAGTAATTATGGGTGTCATGAAATTCGTTGGTATTACGAAATTTATGATCGCTTGGGAGAACGACATGGGGCGAGCTTTGACCAGAATGGGCGGGCATTGCTCCCATGTTGCGCGTTCCCCTAAACGTTGTAGATCTCTTCGAAGCTCCTCATTGGCCCTGTGTAACTCTTCATTTCTTGCTCGCGATGCATCCAGCTCGACCCTGAATTGGTCTTGTTTGTGGGCTTGCTCGGGCCATACCTCGGCCAAAACCCTCTCCTGGTCAGCCTTGGATGTCGCCACTGCCTGTTGAAGAGTGTTGACGGTTTCCATGAGTTGTTGTAGGATGGCATTGTCACCTTCCTCCAATCCAAATGGCCTTTGTCGAGTATTCCTCATATCGCCTGGTAGCTTGATCACAACTGTGGATAAGACCTAGTTTTATCGGGCCCCACGGTGGACGCCAAATGTTCTTGCCGGTTGACTCTGGGAATTGGTTGTGACTCCGTTTGCCTCTATTGGAATTTGCTCTTTCTTTTGGGTGTTGGAACACGGGTCCATTGAAACAGAGGGGGCTCTACCTGTTGATTGCACTCCGACGATCAAGGTACAGGGCTTATAGAAACAATGAGTAAGTAAGCAAGTAGTTTCAGTCTTAGAAACAGTGTACCTTTACCAGGGATCTTAAGTCCCTTTAGACTACTTTTCGGTTACTTCTTGTAACAACCCTTCTCTCACGAGAACCTTATCTAGAGTGAAAGTAGGTTTGATGGGAGAAGTTTGTTACAATACGCACAATCTTAGTACAACAACCGCACAAAATCTTTCCTCCTTGGAGTGCGTAATCTTAACACCATGGCTGTCAAGGTACCAACTCATGTACCAGCATCAGGGGGCCCATCTGTCCACTGTAGGCGTACAAGCCTTTTACGTGTCATGCATGCGGCTTATCCCCCAAAAACTCTAGCGCTCTTAGGCTTAGGCGTTTTCTAAAGAACATTTTAATTGTGCAAGACCCGAATGCACTAAACACACCACTCGCAATTTTTCACTAACCAGGCCTTATACACGTTGAGTATATGAATGAACCTCAACGCACACATACCTGAGGCCCACCTACGTGGCCCATTAACTCGACCAAACCACTAAGCTAACCTGCTTGACATAGGTGTCAATGTCCGATCACCGAGCACTGAGCCCAGCGCTCTGGTCCACTACAATAATTTTTTTAAAAATTTATAATATCTATCAAATTACTCACAAACTTTCATAAAAAAATTCTATACTTTTTACTTTATTTACCTTAATCCAAATAACCTCACTCTCTCCACTCTTTCTCTTCAAATAATCTCAAATTCACTCTCCCAAATCCACTCTTTAATCCAAAAAAAAATAAGTATTAGAGTGTGTTTGGACTAGGAAGGGGTTGCGTGAGGATTTTAGGAAGTAGATTTGGAGTGTATTGTTCAGGAAAAACTCATTGATACATTTGAAAGATTAGTCGAAAGGTTGACAAACCAAAAGGTTGTTATCTCACACAAATCAAGATACCATGTAATTTGAAAAACATAAAAGAATAAACAACTTTGATATTGTGCTAAAGCCCAAAGGATAAGTCCATAATATTAAGAGTACACTTAGTAAATATAAGGTACAAAATGTAAATGTCCAATAGACCCATAAGAAGCAGCATAAATAGGTAACTTGATTAATAGGTAAGTATAGTGTTTTTTAGAGATTACAATTTAATCTAATTGATTCTGACTTTATCATCAGAGCACCTTGCATGTACACCCACCTGATCGAGAGAGCTGAAAACTACCTGTCCGAGAGAACCTAGTGATAAGTGCCAGATTTGAGTAATATTGCATATTAAAATACATGCATTTATGGGTTAATTTCTAAAAGTAAGTATAAAATAATCCCTAATTTATGAAATTATACCTCTTTACATATTTTATGATTTTAATTTAAATAAGAATGATGTATTCTCAAATTTGTGTTAATTTCAGGATTTTAGGGAAGAATGGAGATAACTGGGCAAAATGATAATATACAAAGCTAAAAAGGGAAATTTGGAATGCACCAACATCACCAAAACTGTCCCCAAACTCACAAAAAGCCAAGACGTCACCAGTGGATCTCGCTTAAATGAGCTCATTCTCACTTGAGCGAGATTGTTCTAGCACGTTGGGTGTTTCTCACCCAAGTGAGACCATTAACACCTAAGTAAGAAGTTACTTAAGCCCAAGCAAATTGGGTTAAATAGGATGCTTGAGGCATAACCCTAGACATCATTGAATTAGTGATTGAGAGGAAAACACCATTGAGTGAATTTTAGTCCAATTGGGAGAATAGAAGGTGTTAGAAAACCCTAGAGGAAGTAGCCGTCAATGAGAAACATCCAGAATCTTCTTTTCTTGCTCTCCCTGCTTTTAACAACCATCATGTGTGGCTAATTCTACCCTCTGGGTTTGGGAGTAATTTGTTCAAACTCTTATGTATTGAGGTGATATCTAAACATAATATTTTATTCTTGATTGATGATTGGTATTATTGTTTTGTTTGTAATGCTTGGTTTTCCATTATCTCGAAACCTAGATTTGACTGGAAAGTAATTTTAAGGTTTTTACCCAAACGATAATGCTTAACATATTTGAGTGGTAGATTTGAAATGTTAATTTCTATCAATGTTTAATCTTAATGATAAGTTGTTTTTATAAATATTCGAGGAATCAATATTTAGGAAGCATCTTAATAATTTTATATGCGAGGAATCGATATAAATGAATTTTATACGGGCATTGATATCAATCAAAGGACTCAATATTTTCATGCTAATCAAAATACAATATTTCTGCAAAGATTTTTTCCAATCTCTCGCTACATCAAAGTAAAGTTTGAATCTCTATGTCAGACAAGGAACAAATGAAGCTTTCTATGAGACATTGAATGTTATCTTGAAAGGGAATTGTTGGATGAAGAAAAGATAGGGGGAGAAATTGTCATCTCCTTGTTGAAATTTCTAGGGTCTATGGTACTTTAATTATGTTATTATCATAGTTCTGATACACCATAGATTTTTGCTGCAATTCTGATATGCTATCACAGGTTTGTTGTTGCAAAGGTGTTGCTACACACACTGGTATTCTGGTTTTTCTTATTAAGAAATGAGTTGGATATTTTTAATTCTCAAATTCCTTCTTAATTATGTTTTTACCCATTCTTCTATTCAATTTATGAAGACAAATAGGGGGAGAATTATATGGTTTGTATGTTGCTAAATATCTACTACATATTTGCTTTAAAACTGGGTTTATATGATTTAGTTAGTTGCTGCATAACTCTGATTTTGCACTTTGTTTTCACTAGTTTTCACATTGATTTTGTTGGTTTTCCTTATGAGAATCACCTAGTGAAAACTAGTTATGTGGTGTTAATGATATCTGAATATGATTACTTCTAGTACATGCACAAATTATGTTTTGCATGTACTAACAAATTCAAACAGAACATCACAAGCACACACAAGAAAACCAAGGATTTGTCTTCATCAAATAGGGGGACATTGTTGAACAAGATGCTTTGATGTCTCCAAATCCAAGTGGAAAGCTTGAAGACCTTGTTGTTGTGTGTGTGTTGTCTAGTTGTTTGAAACTTGTTAATTCACTCCTTAAGATGAGCCAAGTTTATTTGAATATTTAACCTTTTGAAAAGATGGGTTTTCTAAAAGGAAGTGAAATTTCAACAGGTTGAAATTTTGAATCAACAGGTTGTTTGACACTTAGTGGATTTTAAAATGATTTGGAAAAGCTTTGTCTTTGCCTTTGCTGTCACACAAATTTCAACAGGTTGAAATTTTGAATCAACAGGTTGTTTGACACTTAGTGGAGTTTAAAAATGTTTTGGAAAAGCTATGCCTTTACCTTTGCTGTCAAACAAAAATCAATCGATTGTTTTGATAAATCAATGCATTGTTTTTCTGAAAACCTTAACAAAATTTTGTTAAATGGTTTTTCTGTTTTAAATGATTCCAACAACTTTTGGTTTTTTGTTTTAACCATTTGATTGAAAGATAAAAAGGTTGTCTTACGCTCCTATGTATTAACTAAGTGAGAAAGATCAATCAAAAGTAGTTTTCAAAGAGGTTTTAGATCATCTCAAGTGTGGAATAGGATTGGGTCTTGTATTCTGAACTTTGATCTTGTCATTTACCCAGGTGTATTCCACTACCTTTTTCCTTGATAATTTGTATTTATGTACTTGTGTTGCCAAGTGTTATGTGTTCTTGAAGGGATCAAGATCAACATTTTTGGTGTGGTTTTTGCCAAAGAGTGGTGTGTGTTCTTGAGGGGTTCAAGATCATCACTCTTGGTGTGTGTACCTTGTAATCTAGGGTTGATTACATAATGAATTCTCAGTGGTTTATGAGGACTGGATGTAGCTCTTGGTTAAGAGTGAACCGGTATAATCATTCTGTGTGAATCTCTCTATCCTTACACTCTTTAAACTACTTTAACTTTGTTTTTATAATCTGCTGATAAAAACAACCGATTGTTTCGTAAAAACAACAGGTTGATTTTCTGCAATCGTATTAAAAATAGTTTTCAAATTAGCTAAAGAGTTTTCTAATTGATTAATTCTCCATTGTCTTTCACTCTACCTTCAAATTTTGCGAAAATCTTTCATAAACAATTCACCATCCCCCCCTCTTGTTTAAGGCCTATAATTCTAACAAAAGAAAGTAAAAGGAGGAAGAGAGAACTTAAGGGGAGAAAGGAAGTCACGCCACTTAGAGGAGAGGGTCTCCAAGATGAGTGATGCAGGAGCCGCCACTTGAGATATTATCCATCCAAGATAAGACCCAAAGTCGTCCCTTGGGATATTACCCACCCAAGATAAGACCCAAATAACTCATAGTACCCAAACTCACAAATTCACTCCAGCAGAGTTTTTTTACTTCAAATTTCAATGTGAATACATGAGGCAAGGCACCCTATTTATAAGAATGGGTGCCTTGGTGGTAGGGGTGGCAAAGTGGGACAGGCCGTTCGGGCCGGCCTGTGGTAAAAAACACGGGGCGGGCTGACGTTTTCACCCCGCTGATCCGTATTAGCCTGCCCCGCATAAGTGATAAGTGTCTAATTTTCGTAATATTTCATATTAAAATATAGACACTTATGAGGATTTATTGTAAATTTACATATAAAATAATCTCTAATTTATGAATTTATACCTTTTTACATTTTTTTATGTGCTTTATTTGAATAAGAGCATTTTATTTTCAAATTTGGTCTTAATTGCGGATTTTTAGGGAGGATTGAAGATTTGGAGTAAAGGAGAATAATTTAAGCTAAAAAAAAAAGCTGGAAGGTCCCAGAATGGAAAATGATGCAAAGAAAGATTGAGTCTTTTTTATGTTTTATCACTTAGCCCATTAGCGCGACATAGGAAGCGACCTAACCCTAGAAAACTAGGATAAATAGAGGGCTAGAGGCTCAACCCTAGTGTGTCAGATTGAAAGGAAAACACCATAGAGTGAATTGTAACCCAATTGCGAGAATGGAAGGTGCTAGAAGTATGCGTGGCTAATTCTACCCTTTTGGATTGGGAATAATCTGCTCAAACTCTTATATACTGAGGTGATATCTTATATATTAATATTCAGTTCTAGATATTGATTATTGGTATTGTTGTTTTACTTTTAACTTTCCGTGACAAATTGAGAATCTTAAATATGACCGAGAGGTATTTTTAGGGTTCAGATCTAAACATCAATATTTAACATATATTTGAGTGCTAGAGATAGACTTGAAATGTTAATTGTCATTAACGTCTGACTGTGATTTCTAAGTTGTTTTTTTAAGTATGCGAGAGATCGATATTTAGGAAACATTCTTAAGAATTTTATATGCGAGAGATCGATATAAATGAATTTTCTACGAGCATCAATTTCAATCAAAGAACTCAATATTAACATGCTAATCAAAATACATGGGAGTGGGAGAGATGAAACCTAATCCCTATTTTTCCAATTGAAGCAACTAATTCTTTGTTTGTTTTCTTATTGATCAGTGCCACCACAATCACTTCAAAACTATTTTTATTGTTTTGTTGTTATATTTAGCGAATTTTGTACTCGATAATTCACTGTTCCTTGTGGGATCGATATCCGTCCTTAGGGACAATTATTACTTCTGACAAATGCGGTGCACTTGCCGTAAAATGTCATCAATAAGCCGCGGCCCACGCGGGCCAGCAATAACGTGAGGCGGGCTGCCTCGCTACCCCGCAAAAAAAATAAAATAAAAAATAAAAAAAAATAATTGACTTGACAATAATGGTCCAGTGGAGGAGTGACAACTTTTAGTGAATGAAAATTAGGTTTTCACTCAAAACACAACGCAGTTAAGCTGTTCCAAAAAATGCACACAACACACGACACACTCTCCTTTGCAGCACCGCCGCTTGCTCTGCTTGCGACTCCACGTGGTTTCGCTTGCAATTTTCGTGCGCTACTTCCGCTCTGCTGCTGCACAGCGCTACTGCCTCCACTCCTCCTCTACGTTCCAAAAAAAAAAGGACCGGCCCGCAAGACCGCGGGCCAACCCGCATGCGGGGTGGGTCATGAAAACAAGCCCTCATTTTGTATGCAAGGCGGGCCTGCGGGCCGACCCTCTTTGCAACCCCTACTTGGTGGACAAGATGGGGAAGGATAAAATGGATAAAGGGAGAGGAGCTGCCTAGGGTGTTGACCATGGTTAAAACCGCACCTTTAGGCACATCTTCTAGAAGGTAGGTTAAAACCCTAATTCAAGGTGTCTTGTCTTGAAAAAGTGGGCTTGGTACCAACCCATTTCGCTAAGTACACTCCTTTTTATGCTATGTGAACCTACTCTATCTTATTTTGCTATTTGGACCCCCAAAGTGAGCCCAATTTATTTACAAAAATGTTTTTTTCTTTTAAAAGACCAGAAGAAAGAACATTTGGTGTTCTGGTCTATGCACATTTCTTCTTCTAGTGAGGTCCGTCTGATCTTTGGTGGGGTCTTGACTTGATTACTGAGATGATTGCTCATAGTGTGAATTTTCTCTTGAGTCCTTGGTCATCTTATTGGCTACCAGGATTGTATCATTATGTCATGTATCAAGGGCCAAAACATTTTTTCTAGTATTGCAATACCTGTTACCACCTAGGCCTTGGAAATAAAACTGGCTTTTCTCACTCTCATTAGTACTCATCAATTTACAGCAATGGATCATGAGGATCCATATTCACATTTGGATACATTTTATGAATTGGTGGAAACAATGGGCTTTCAATCAGGTGATATTAAAAATGTTTATATGCACTTGTTTCCTCTTTCATTGGCAGAAAAGGTCAAGGAATGGCTCAAATCATATCCAAATTAGAGCTTTACTAGTTGGAATGATGTAGAGGAAAAATTTCTGCAAAGATTTTTTCCAATCTTTAGCTATATCAAAACAAAGTCTGAAATCTCTATGTTCAGACAAGGAGCAGATGAAGTTTTTTGTGACATATGGGAAAAAATCAAAATGATGCTTAGACAATGCCCAAATCATGGGTTTGAAGATATTTCTCAATTGAGCATATTTCTGAATGGTCTCAAATCTGACACAAAGATGTTCCTAGATGCTGCAACTGGCAGCACAATGACAACTCTTGATGTAGAACAAGCAACAAGGACTATTGATGCATTGGCATCAACTAATTATCAAGCTCAACATGACAAATAAAGTATTCAGAAGAAAGGGTAGATGCACTTTTGGCTCAAAATAAAATTCTGACGCAGCAAATTGAGCAACTAATTGCACAAATGGCTAAATTGCCCCAACATTTACATGTTGTTCATTCATCACAAAGCCATAGTCAACCAATCAGGTGTGATTTTTGTGGAGGTGATCATCCTAATAGTCATTGTTCTTATCAGAACAATTCACCTGAAGTTGAGGTAAATTACATGGGTAATCGGGGAAGGAAAAGTGTTTTCTTCAATAATCAAGATCCTTTCCCATAACAACAACCCCTATATCCTTCAAATATTGAAAGACTGAATAAACTTGAAGACAACATGGAGAAACTTGTCAAAGCCACTATAGCTAATCAAGAGAACAATCTGGCAAGGATCAGGAATATAGAGATTCATATGGGACAGATTGACAAACAATTAGCAGAGAGATAAAGTGGCTAGTTTTCAGTCAACGGTCAAACCAATCCAAAAGAGAATTGCAATAATGTAGTGACTAGAAAAGAAGAAAAAGATGAGACATAGGGGAAGAGAAATGAGAAAGAGAGAGAGAAAAAAGGAGGAGGAAAAATAAAGAAATAGGTGAAAATAAGGAGAGAGGTGTTCTTGAAAAAGATTCATCATATCCTCATGCTCCTTCAAAAAGAGAAGGAAAGAAATTTTTTTGACAATTTGCTCCCTAAAAATTATTTTGCAAGAAATCTGAATCAAGATTCAACACTTGAGAGATTTCGAAAGAACATGACTATTATGTATTGAGGTGATATCTTATATTAAAATATTTAGTTCTTGATTGATTATTGGTATTGTTGTTTTACTTCTAATTTTTCGTGACAAATTGAGAATCTTAAATCTGACTGGAAATTATTTTTAGGGTTCTGACCTAAACAACAATACTTAACATATTTGAGTGCTAGGAATAGACTTGAAATATTAATTGCTATTAGACGTTTGAGCTTCGTTCTAAGTTGTTCTTATAATTATGCGAGGGATCGATAGTTAGGGGACGTTCTTAAGGATTTTATATGCGAGGAATCAATATAAATGATTTTTATACGGGCATCAATTTCAATCAAAGAACTTAATATTGACATGTTAATCAAAATACATGAGAGTGAGAGAGATGAAACCAAATCCCTATTTTTCAAACTTGAAACAACCAATTCTTTTTCTGTTTTCTTATTAATCATCGCCAACATAACCACTTTCAACACACTTTTAATTGTTTTGTTCTATATTTAGAAATTATTGTACTTGATTTGTTCATTGTGGGATCGATATTTCTCCTTAGGGACAATGATTACTTCTGACAAAGCGGTGCACTTGCCGTAAAAAGTCATCACTTACCTGTGAGCATATGAGAAGAAATTCATTGATGAATTGTCATTTATTAGTTTTGATTTGATCCTGAAAGTTGATTGTGTCTATATTTTTCTATATTTGAATTTGGAAGCATCATAAGTTTCTAATTTGATATGATTTTTAGTGAATTGAGATGTTTTAATATTTAAATTCAAATATATTCATTTACTTTGCTTGAGGACAAACAAGATTCTAAGTTGGGGAGAGTGATAAGTGTCAAATTTCAGTAATATTTCATATTAAAATATAGATACTTATGAGTATTAATTGCTAAAATAAGTATAAAATAACCCCTAATTTATGAATTTATACCTTTTTACATATTTTATCATTTTAATTTGAATAGGAACGCTTTATTCCCAAATTTGGTGTTAAATTTAGGATTCTAGGGAGAATGGAGATGATTGGGCAGAAGGAAAATATATAAAGCTTAAAAGGAAAAGTTGGAATGCATCAACACTCACCAAAACTGCCCAAACATGCAAAAGCACCACCTCACCATCAGGTGAGCTCGCTCAAGCGAGCTATATCTCACTTGATCGAGATAGCACCAGTGAAGTTGTGTTGGACGTCATTTTGCTCGCTCAAGCGAGAATGGGCTCGCTTAAGCGAGAATCCACTTAAGCCCATGAAAATTAGGTTAAATAGGAGGTTTGAGGCACAACCCTAGCATGCAAGATTGAGAGGAAAACACCATTGAGTGACTTGTAACCCAATTGGGAGAATAGAAGGTGTTAGAAGATGTGTGGCTAATTCTACTTTTTGGGATTGGGAGTAATTTGTTTAAACTCTTATGTATTGAGGTGATATCTGAATATAATATTATGTTCTTGATTGATTATTGGTATTATGTTTTTGCTTCTAATTCTTAATCTAGAATCTTAAATATGACTAGAAAGTATTTTTATGGTTCTTACCTAAACAATAATACTTAACATATTTGAGTGTTAGAAATAGACTTGGAATGTTAATTGCTAACTACGTTTGATCTGAATTCTAAGTTGTTTTTATAAGTATGCGAGGAATCGATATTTAGGAAGCATCTTAATAATTTTATATGCGAGGAATCAATATAAATTATTTTTATATGGTCGTAATATTATCAAGACTAATCAAAATACAAAAGAGTGAGAAAGATGAAAACCAAACTCTAATTTTCCAATTGAAGCAACAACTTTTTGCTTTGTTTTCTTATTAATCATTTCCATCCTAACAAATTCCAACAAACTTTTATGATTATGTTTTATATTTAGTGAATATTTTACTTGATTATTCAATTGTTCCTTGTGGGCTCGATATTCGTCCTTAGGGACACATTATTACTTCTAACATGTGGTGCACTTGCGTAAAAAGTCATCATGCAACTTCCTCCATCAACTATGAGTGAACATATTTTCCCTTGAATGGAACATCTAGTATGGAAAATATTTTTCCTTTGGGTTTTGTCCAAAGCTTGCATTTTGCTTCCCATAAGCCTCCAAATCATCATTAAATTAACCTCCAATGCATCCAACTCCACCTCTACCTCTTCCTTCTCTTCTTCACTTAAAGGTTCACTATCTATTTGTCCATTTGATAACATGAACATATTATTTTTTTTATTGGACATTTTGCAGCATAATGTCCTCTTCCGAAGCATTTGAAACATTTTACCTCACTTGTCTTCCTTTTAGGTGGTGAATTATTATATCTATTATGTGACTTCCCACTTGAAGATGTGGTTGAACTTGAGGGAACTCCTTTATCCTTCATAACCTTATCCTTCCAATTGGAATTATTATTATTGTTAAAACCCCTCCTCATGATAACTTTTCTCTTGAGTTGTTGTTCTACTTGGTTAGCCTTGTGCAACAAGTCCTCCATGTCAACATACTCTTGCAGCTCCAAAACATCCCTAATATCATGGGTTAATCCATTAAAAAACCTAGTCATGGTTGTTTCATTTTCTTCATTCATTCCAGCTCTAATCATGGTTACCTCCATCTCTTTGAATTAGTCTTCCACACTTCTATTCTCTTGAGTTATTCTTTGAAGTTTGAGTTGCAAATCCCTATTGTAGCTTGCTGAAATGTATCTCTTTCTCACAATCCTTTTCATTTCAGTCCAAAAATTCACCATGGGTTCCTCATATAAAATTCTCTCCCTTTGGTATTTATTTCACCAAGTTAAGGCATAATCTAAAAATTCAGTTGTTGTCAACTTCATCTTTTGCTCCTCATTATACTCATTGCAAGCAAACACATGTTCTACTTTAATCTCCCACTCCAAGTAAGCTTCAGGATCACTTTTCCCTTTGAATGTGTGAATATTTAATTTTATTCCATCAAATCTCAGTTGTCTTTGTTCTCCCTCATTCTCTCTTCTCCTCCTCTTATTTCCCCCTCTATTTTCCTGATTTTCTTGATGTGCCTGCTCCATTTGATCCAACCTCCCATGTAGTCATCACTTTGTTATTTCATTAGTCTTTCCAAATTTTGTGTTAAGGCTTGAATTTGTATTTCTGAAAGTCCACTATTTGACGTTTCCCATGCCATGCTTAAGTAAACAAATTAAAAATACCAATAAGTTTAGGCCTCACACCACTTTCTCACATGTTTACACTCAACACTCGTGTTTCACACAATAAGGCTTTTTTTAATTATCACACTACCTTTTATCACTTGTTCTCTAACTTAAGGTTCTTATAAGAATCAAACAATCAATAATCACTTTCAGTGGTAGCAATCACAAGCTTAAAATAAAATTTTGATATTTTAACATCAATGAAAGAAAAAAATAGTGAAGAACAATTTCACTACCAACAAACAAGTAAACAATTACAATATATGTAGACACTTGAAACTTAGGACTTTTAACAATAAGGAAGTATGCACTGAATAATTGTTATTTCTTTTTCTCTATTTTCCTCTTTCTTTTTTTCTTTTTTTATATTTTCCTCTTCTTCTTCTTTTTCTATTTTCCTCTTATTTTTCTTATGTTCTTTTTTTTCTTCTTTTTAAATGAACTGTACGAAACAGTGTGTGAATAGTGCGGAACAATACGAAATAGTGCGTGAACAGTGATGAGGAAAAAAAAACATGATGCACAATTCTATTGTCACTCAAACATTTGTTGTTAATACCACATGATATGATTCCAAATAGAACTAATAGTGAAAACAAGAATTTAGGGTTACGGAATGGAATCAATTAAAAATAGTAACAATGAAAAACTGGATAGAGGGAGGCACCACAAACAAAGTTTGATAAGCCTAAGGATGATCGCCACAAGAATTGGTGGATTCTTGATAAGATCGCAAGATGTAGGAAAAAACCCTAGCAGAGAAATATTCTCTCTTAAATTACCAAAATATTCATCATCATTCTGATTTCCAAAAGTGTATAAATACAAATTTAGTTGTAGGTGTTGTCTCGTTTGTGAGTAAATAAAATGAAAATACAATTCCTATATTTCAAGAAGGATTATTTGTCACGTTGGATAAGTAGATACTTCCTAACTAGTTTTGTGTTCAAATCCTACTTGAAGTAAAATAATAATATTATTTTATTTTAACACTCAAAACATGTTGTACATCTAATCAACATAGTCTTCTTAAATTGTGGGCAATTCAACAATTAGGCCTCCAAAAGATTAGCCACCTTGTTATGCAATGTCTCTTGGGCCTTTCTAAGCATTCCTCTTGTCATGGGTCCACCTAAGTCTTGAATGTCTTGGTCAAGTTCCTACACACCATGTTGTTGGGCTTGAATGTCCTCATCACAAATAGGCAAGCGGAGTTGACAAATAAAATCATACTTGTCCAATTATCAGAAGACTTGGAAATGCTAAGGGATTATGGGCATAAAAGCTACCAGAAGTTTTATGGGCCTATATATGCACACCGCAAATATCAACTAGGAAAACTCCATTCAATCTCATGTATGGAACCAATGCAATGATACCACTAGAAGTGGGAGAACCAATATTACAAAGACAAATTGAAGACTTTGCAATTAATGATGAATGCCTCAAAACACAGAGTTAGATTTGTTGGAAGAACTCCGAGAGAAAGCAAAGGTTTGAGAAGAAGTTGTAAAGAGAAGAGCAGCAAAAAGATTCAATGCTAAAGTAAAACCAAGAAGCTTTAACGAATTTGTATGGCGAATGAGAACAGAAGCAATAAAAGATCCAACCCAAGGAAAGTTTGCACCTAATTGGGAAGAACCATTTAGAATAACTAAAAATTTGCAAAATGGGACTTACAAACTTGAATGATTGGATGGAAAAATAATTTTAAGAATATGGAATGCAAGTCATTTGAAGTTTTATTTCAGTTAGACTTTCAAGATTGTAAATTTTCTCAGTTTAGGTCGATTCAACTAAAAAAGGGAATCCCTCCCGTGACCATCAATGTATATATTACCTCTCGGTCAAGGAATTCAATTTTCTATTTAAATAAAAATATGAAATATATAAAATTCCTAAAATATTTAAAATCCTAAATAATATAAATCTTAAATATGTAATGTCATATATAAATAAAAATATGAAATATCTAAATATTTTAAAATATTCAAATCTTAAATAAATATTGTTTTTGTCGGTTGACCTGGTCGCCAGTTGACTTCAAAGGCAAGCGGTGGCTCATCCTATTCCTGGTGGATTTTATGCTTCCCTTGGATGTTGGAAGGCAGCTCTGTTGAAACAAAGGGGGCCCTACCTGTTGATTGCACTCCAACGATCAAGTCAGTTCAGGGCTTATAGAAACAATAAGTAAGTAAGCAGTTTCAGTCTTAGAAACATTGTACCTTTACCAAGGATCTCAACTCCCTTTTATAGACTGCTTTTAGGTTACCTCATTGTAACCCTCTCTCACCAGAGTCTTATCTCTAGCAGAATTAGGTTTGCTAGGAGTACATTATGTTATGTTGTTACACAATCTTAGCACAATAACCGCACATAATCTTCCTCTTTGGAGTGCACAATCTTAACAGCATGGTCGTCGGGGTACCAACTCATGTACCAGCGTTACGGGGCTCATCTGTTGTGTAGGCGCCCTAATCCTTTACGTACCATGCATGCAACTTTCCCTTGAAAATCCTAACGCTCTTGGGCCTTGGAGTCTTCTAGGGATATTTACTTGTGTTAGACCCGAATGTACTATACACACCACATGCACTTCCTCGCTGACTATGCCTGTATATATATATATATATATATATATATATATATATATATATATATATATATATATATATATATATATATATATATATATATTTTTTTTTTTTTTTTTTTTTTT
>Ga0123342_1006564_pt1 | contig 16035 bp, 9 predicted proteins | sample Turbeawhitnodule_FD_89960 | JGI IMG/M metagenome (GOLD analysis project Ga0123342, IMG submission 89960) | Root nodule microbial communities of legume samples collected from Mexico - Turtle bean Mexico white nodule | ecosystem: Host-associated > Plants > Roots > Nodule | place: Mexico: Nepantla... | reverse complement strand
GCCAAATTATTTTTGGACTGAGGCCGTAACATGTGCGGTATATTTGATAAACAGATCACCCACTCGGAGTGTTCCTAACACAACTCCGATTGAGGCATGAAGTGGATTCAAACCCAATGTGCAACACTTGAAGGTATTTAGGTCAATTACTTATGCTCATGTCCCCAAGGCAGCAAGATCGAAGTTGAATGATAAGACGAAGAAGACAATTTTCATTGGATATAAGCATGGGGGATACAAACTGTACAATCCAATGACAAAGAAGGTGATTGTTAGTCGTGATGTTACATTTGCCGAAGATGAGGAATGGCAATGGAATGCAGCAGGTGAAATAGATTCGAAAAAACGATATATTTATGTTTTGAACGGTGATATGGAAGATGAAGTCACTCTTGAAGCACCTGCAGTTCAACCTGAAGTTGCAACTCCAATTGCAACTATGATGGAGCGACCAAGAAGGCAGCATCGACAACCTGTACATATTCAAGATTGTGAAGTAAATCTTGATGATGAAGTTGATGACAATGGCGATTTAGTTCACTTTGCTTTTCTTGCAGAATCAGAACTTGTGAGACTTGTCGATGCCATTCAACACCCCAAATGGCAAAAGGCTATGAATGAAAAATTGATGGCAATTGAGAAAAATAATATCATGACTCAAATTGGGAAGGTTGTTCCAAATCAGAATTAAGGGAGGATGTTGGTTATTAATTCAGATTTTATTACTCTTAAACTATTTTACCGTTATATTGCATTAATGGTCAGTTTACAGACCTGTTAGTATTCCTATTTTATAGCTTCCAGTAATTGTAATTTAATTTTATTATATATATGATTGAGTAAATCAAAATAAATAAGATCAGTTTTACAATTCGTTCAATAAGTTGCTACAACCTTTTTTCTTCTCTTATTTCCTTCAATTATTAGTTCCTACATATTTTTAGTTGTTGTTGGTAGGAAGTTAAAGTTTTCATTTTTTTTCTAGGGAAAGGCTTTGGAGGTCTCTTTCAATTTGTATAAGGATTGTACCATTCCTGAAATGGTTCACATTTATTTATTCTTTCTTGCTAATAAAAAAAACTGCATAATCCATACCGCACGATTTCTACAAAATCAAGATTGATTGTTCTTGGTCTTTTCTTGTTCTCCTTCTTCATCACAAAATGACTTGGAGTTTGATATGATATCAGAGTTATTATTAGGAACAACTCTGTTGCACATTCACTCTGGTTGTTGGTCTTTCTTTCTTTTTTCTTTTTTCAAATTTCTTTCTTATTGTGTTCTTTTTTATTTGCATGGTCGAGGAATTTTAGCAAATACTTGGTCTATACAATTCCTAGTATTTACTCCCTAATGAAAATTTGGCTACGCGTCTTGTTTCCACCGATCTTGATGGAAATAATTACCATTCTTATAGTAGGTCAATGATCATAGTCCTTAATTAGTGCCAAAAACAAATTGAAATTCATTGCTGATAGCATTAGTGAACCCACTAAAATTGGTCTAGTTTATGTTACTTGAAGACGTTGTAACAACATGGCGGTGTCCTGAATTGTCCATTTTATGTACGTATCAATATGGCAAAGTGTAAATTCAACATCTTAATTTGAATTCTTAATACTTTTAAGGGAACATGTTTCATATAGTTATGAATGAATGTATTAGCTCTTAAATAGAGAAACTTTTAAAAAAATTCACTAAATTGAGAATATTGTGGGATAAATTGGATATTTTAGACCTGATTTATGACTATTAAAATAAATGTTCATGTAGAATATTTTTTATTCTTCTTCAGAGAAAAAAATGTTTTCTATTATTCTTCAGAGAGAAAAAGAAAAAAATCAAGTAATGCAATCTTTAAGTAGTCTTAATAAACAATACTCCAATGTTAAATCATACATTTTGTTGATGGATGTAATTTTTTCTATATAAAAGAATCTCATATATTTCTCAACGGGAAAAAGACATATTCTTGGAAACAATTTTGGAGAGCTGGTTGAAGGTAACGTTAATGCTGCAACATCTACAATTATGAAATGTTAAAGATTATTTTTGTCAATCGGTATATTATTTTTTTAATAAAATTTGGAACGTTGTCTCTAGTATTGAAAATTGACATGAATACTATAATGTATTATTTCTTAGAGAGAGAGTTTAAAAATATTAAAAGAATCTTAATTATGCATATGTCTTCGAAGGAGAGAGAGATTGATAAAAACGTTATTGCATTTGCAAAGTGTTGGGACCCTTAGTTAATCATGAATTGAACCTAACCCTACTCTTTTTTAGTATGTTCTCATTGAACTCTAACGTTTAAAATATTATACGTCATGTCTGTTTTCCTAACTATCATATGCCTAAAAAACAGCTAAAATGGGATATTTATATTCCCTAGTTGACCTAGAATAAATTTGTGGTGTATGATAACCCTACCTAACAAAATGTGACAAAAATAAGGGCAAAATTTATAAAGCAGAGAAAAGACAGATATCGAATTGCCTCAAAATTCACTGGATCTACACACCTACTACTTACTGTTTCATTCTTCAAACCATGTCACTGTTCACAACTTTTTTATGTATAAATTATAACATTTTTCATAAGTATAGTCTCAAGGATACATTTTTCTTCATATTGGGATTGAAGTTCACTTGAAAAGCTTTTACTGTTGTATCTGTATATATCTCTCGTACAAGATAGTTTTTTTAAGAAACTATCTTTGTGAAAATTCAAAAACTCTTCATCTCTTAACATGGAGAGTTTTCTTTTTTTATTTTAAAATACATGTTTTACTATTGCTTTTACATCAAACTAAATTCGGTTTTTAGTTATTTATTTAATTGTGATATTTTTTATTTTTATTCACTAAACATTGGTGCAAAAATGCAAAATAACGGTGAATATTTTCAATTTAAAACGGCGGCTAAATAGTCGCATTCGTAAATTCGATTTATAAATGTGATTATTTACCATATCCGCATTTATAAATCTCATTTACGAATGACGTTTAGGGTTTTTTTTTTCAATGTTATTTGAGTTTTTAATCAAAGTTCTCAACTTTGATCTTTTTCGAAGAACATATCATTATTTTAATATTTTTTTTAATCTCTTGGTGCATCCATATCATACCTCTTCACATTCTTAGCATTTCATCCCAATTTGAATATGAATCTGACACGTTCTAAATAAAAGAAACAACAATACAAATAATGGATTGAAGCATGATAACCAAGAACATAAATAAATTTTTTCCAATGAAACGCAAATACACGACGGAGCAAGGTGACAACAGTGACGAGGAAGACACAGTAGAGAACAAACAAAAACTTTTCCAATAAAACAATGACCTTAGCAATGGCATAAGACAAGACATAAGAGAAACGAAAAACATACAAAAATCAATGGTGAAGAAGAAGAGAGGAAGACAATGCTTACCAATAGCACGAAGACAAGACAATGCAAAGAAGAAAGGAAGAAAAGAGGAAGCACAGAAGAGAAACGAAGCGCGAGAGAAAGGAGAGTATGAAAACGTAAGTGGCGCACTTCTGAGTTAGGGTAAAAAAAGGTTTTAAAAAGGCGACTATTTGTAATAGCCGCATTCTTAAACCAAGCGCTTTGATTTAAGAATGTGGCTATTTGTAATAGCCGCATTCATAAATAAAGCGCTTGATTTAAGAATGCGGCTATTACAAATAGCCGCCTTCTTAAATCAAGTTAATTTAAAAAATTTCATCGCATTTTGAAAGACAACGTCTGATCGTAAAAATGTATTAAATAATGGGTGTTGTTTTAAACTTTTGTACTAGTGAAAACTTTTAAACTTCAAATTTTAAGCACTTATATTTTTGTTTTGGTATTCATTCGCTCAAGGATATTTTCTTTCTATACAAGTTGGTCTATTCCTTGAATGGATCATTTATATTTATTATTTTTTTTATGATAAACATATCCTCACAACACTAATTTAATTTTGTATTCATGCAAATATACAAATCTTAGTTTTAATTTAAGATTTAGTAAAAATAATTAAATATTAGTCCTTTTTATTCTATCTTGAATTATTTGTTTAGAAAATTTAGAAAGAAAAAATCCTAGTTGGTTAACAGGTAGAGATTAAGTTTAACTTTAAATTTGATACAGTTTTGGTTTACTATCATTTCATGTTGTTCTTTAGATGCATACTTGACTATAGATCATTTTAGGTTACCACTTTCATTTCATATATTTTGAATACTAACGTGAAATTCAATCAAAATTGTGCATAATCATATTAATGATACTGATGATGAAGTTTTGAATATACGTAGTTAAATATCAAACTTAAATGAATACATATTGTATATATGAAAAAAGAGTTTATAAATTCTTGCAATTTACTTAAAAATGAAAAACTTATGAACGATGACAAATGATTTTTTCATATGTTTATTGAATAAAAAATGTCATGTACATAACCATAGCTATTTATTTCATTCATGATTATTAATATTTAGACATACCAATATTACATAGCTAGAGAAATATTATATATGTCACAATTGAAAAATGTTGATGAAGAAGTGAAAAATCATTTAGAGTATAACTAAAGTTGGAGAATAATATTTTGAAAGAACACCTATATACGATTCTTTGAAGTTTGAACAATCATTCTATACACAATTCACTAATTTGACATGATTGACAATAATTCTAAAATAATTGGTCTTCTGTTGTGAGTCATGAGCATACTTGAACCACCACAATATAATCTATGAATGCATGATATTCTTTTGTAGCTAACTTAGCATCTTCCACACCCTTACACCCGTCACTATTATAAAAATGTCTTTAGACAATGGTTTTTAAATGCCTTACATGATGGTCTTAGAGTTGTAGTCTATACACACGTCTTCTATAGTTTTTGAATTATAGACAACGATCACGCAATTGTATTCTATTAGACCATTATAGGCGACAATTATGTAAAGAATTGTTGCCTATAGTATAGGTAACGCTAAAATGTTTTCTTTTATCTTGTTCTTACTTTTCTTGTTGAAGTTTGATGTCAAGAAATGTTCAAGAGAGAACGACTTTGGATTGTAGAAACTCAAGATTGTGGATAAAAGTTACGGTAAAGAACATAGGTTGTGGAGGAGCTCAAGAGCTTCAGCGATGACGCACAACAACGACGACAAGGAGAACATGAGAAGCAATTTCAAACTTCAGGACTCACTCGTTCAACATTGAAAATGGAGAAAAACTCATCAAGAAAATTGTTCAAAATGTTTATAAAACGAATTATGTTGGACAAACTTAAAACCGACCCGTCTGAAACAAGAGTTGGACTTGATACATTATGTTTTATTTTCTTAAAATGACTTGGCATAACACTAACCTTCCATGCCAGGATTTTTGCTGTCATTCCACACCTGTAATGGCAAGATACCTTCCCTAGTGTATTAAACTAGCACAAAACATCTTGCAATAAAGTTAAATTCTACACATATATAGTTTGCATAAGTCAGATAATAACTTCTCTAAAAACATATTACTCTAACTTAGGATATCTAATCTAAATAATTGGGTTGAGGTACCAATCGGAGAATGAGAAGGTTACAACTTTATTTTTGCTCTTCAACCAAGACCATGTCTTAAGTTGAGCCAAATGCATAATATTTCCTCTACATCTACCACCCATTGCTTAAATACTACCAAGTTCTTATGTTCCCGTATTAGCCAAAAAATTACAATCCACATGGCCTTCCATTTTAGATTTTTTTATGGTCTAATTATGGTAGACAAAATTGTTCAAAATGTCTATAAAACAAATTATGTTGGGCAAACATAAAACCGACCTGTCTGAAACAAGAGTTCCAAACTTTCCCTGCCACACCACAATCTAGGAACAAGTGATTTAAAAATTCATCTATTTGTAAGCATAGAGGACATAGAGAACTTTCTACATTGATCCCTCTAACAATTAAGTTATCCCTTATAAGGATTTTTCCTACAAATTCTTAACGAAACCCTAAACCCTAAACCATAACTTTTCATAAAGAGAGTTATTTTCATTCTTATTTCCATTAGTTAGAATATTGTATGGAGACTTAATTGAATACTCCTTCTACTTCACCTAACCAAGTCCATGTATCATATATGTCCCTATTTAAGTTCATATTATTTATTTGAACAAACAACTCATCTTTCAATACTCTTTCCCACTCAAACATATTCCTTCTCCACTTCAAATTCCATTTTCATCCTATTTCTTGTCAACTCACTACTTCTCCCATAGTTTTTCCTTGATCTTCAAATATAGAGTATAATCTAGGATAAAAGTGTGCTAGAAATTCATTTTCCACCCATTTTTCTTTCCAAAATCTGATTGTATCTCTATAACTCCTAATTTTCAAACAGTTGATTTTTTAAACCAATTTTGATTTTCACCTACTCCACATACTTTATATATGTCCTACCACCATCAAGACTTAAGCCTATCAGAAATTCTACTATTCTAACCGCTTATAGACCCATACTTAGACAGTATATGATTTCTTTCCACTTCTCATTAGTTTGAGTTCCTAAACGCCACATTCACTTGGCTAGCATGGCTAGAAAAGCAACTTGAACAGATTTTTGTAGATAGATACATGCTTGAAGATCTAAAAGCACCATTGTTAATTGAGCTTTTTACAACACTATATTCCTGCTCTTTCTTCCTGTTTTTCTGCAACACACAAACAAATGTCCTATCATAAACAATGTTCAAGCTAGCTTCAAAGTGAAAAAAAAAAAGCATTGCAAGTTAATAAACTTTGAGGTTGAAGTTTAATTAATTCGATGTCTTTCTGACATGGGTGAACAAAACAATAAAATGATACATCAAAATTAAACAGATATTCAAGACTCGAAACCAAAATACACATCCTCATAGTTATTCATAAAATACCATATGAATGAATCCAACAAATACACGATTAAATATTTTATAGAATAATATAAAAATGACACTTGAAGGGATAACCACATTGTTCAGAGAAAATAATGCATGAAAGATATATTCATCACTTAACTAACACCTACTGTTTTATTCTCACAGCAAGTACAATATCCTTGCAGCCATGTGTCTGCACACTAAATTTAGTTGCTTGATAAAAATGTTGATGACATCAAATCTGGTATGCTAAAGTTAAAATTGAAAGGAATGGTCTACGAATTTTGATTTTATTTTCTCCTAAGCTATCTTTATATCTTCTGAGTATATGACTAATTTTTTCAAATGCCGTGTTGTTTTGGCCACTTGCACTTTTGGTTATATTTTTAAAAAGTTTGATTGAGGTTTACCAAATTCACAATTTCCATCCTTTTAGTCACTGACATATCCCTTATTTTATTGTTATTATAAATAATTTTTAATAAAATCTAAAAGTATCCATTAATTGTTACAAATTTAATTTATACATCTTTAAATAAAGAAAAAAAAGACCTAAGTACATTCTTTAAATTTCTTTTTATTACTTTTTCACTTAAAATATAAAATTATGTAATAATATATGACTCACATTAAGAAGTGAACTTTAAAAACCCTAAACATATAATGTGATTCAATAAATTCAACAAATCTTTGAGATTTACATTCATTTTATATATTATGATTTTTCATTATTTTTAATTAGTTAATTAATTTGAAATCTCCAAACTATCCAAATTTCTAAAATAAAACTTAGAGATAATTAGACTCTTATAACAAGATATTATTTCCAAATTTACATCAATATTATAACTAACACTTTGACTTGTATCTGTTCAACCAAAGCAACCTTGACTATAATGTGATTCGATAAATTCAACAAATCTTTGAGATTTACATTCATTTTATATATTATGATTTTTCATTATTTTTAATTAGTTAATTAATTTGAAATTTCCAAACTATCCAAATTTCTAAAATAAAACTTAGAGATAATTAGACTCTTATAACAAGATATTATTTCCAAATTTACATCAATATTATAACTAACACGTTCAACCAAAGCAACCTTTGGCTATGACTAGGAACAAACATCCACCTTGTACTTTTTGGAAGAAACACAGTATACAACCCATAAACCTTTCGGTGTCACACCTTTCTTCTCATCCTTCTCGAACTTCAACATCGATCCACTCACCCAGAAATTTCTTGGCAGCACAAAACTATGTAGCACTTGGGAAGTGGGACTAGGGACTCCTAATATTTATAAAGTGATAGTATCATGCACCGCCATAGCCATATTCCAATGCAATTTGGTTAACTTTATGAAGGTGCCATTTGATATTTCAGTAATCAAAAGTGATGAGACCTTAAACTTCGAAGAAGCCAGCTACATATACACATATATATATATATATGTGATTTCGCCATTCTTGACATTTTCTTTAATTCCGCGTGACTCATATCACTCATTATGGTCTACTTTTCATGCAACTATACTTTAATATTACTTAGCCAGTGGCCTCTAGCTATTATCACACCAAATAAAGCTTATATTCATATTCCAAAAACAAAAACAAAAACGCGCTTATTTTCTCAGTGAATTAATTATTAAGTTGTTAAGGAGATGGCCCCGCCGACTACTACATAAAGTTTCAATATTAATGAACTTGTTAATTACAAAAATGGTAGGAAGAAATGAAAATGGGTTAAAGAGAAAAAGTGGAAAAAGAGAATCAATAATTGGAGGAAGAAAAAGTGGAATTTGAATCACACATAGTAACAGAAGAAAAGGGTTTGTGAAATATGGGGGGGGCTCCCAAGGGTGGTGTGGGAAGCTTAGGGATAAGAAATATAAAAACACACATCCCTATCATATCATGCATGAGATATGGCTGGCTGGCTAAAAGGAACATATATAAATCTCTGCATATTAATTCCTCTCTCTCACTCTCTCTCTCTCTCATATATCTTTGGTGTGTAGCCATTTGGAAGATTGCTTGTTGGAGCATTATATTTGATATATAGGATCATATATATATGTAGCAGTAGCAGTACTGCAGCAAGATTGGAATGAATAAATGAATGAATAATGAATACTGAATAATGAATAATGAGTGATGGTTTGAGTCATTCATTCCAAAGCAAATTTAATAATATACACACAAGAGCTTTAGAGAAACGCCAAGGTCGTAGCTTACAATCTTTTCATGAAAAGGAGAGACTCCTATGATGTTGAAGGGCTCATGCACATGCATCCCTCTCTCCCTCCCATGAAACTTTAACCACTTCTCAAAGTGGAGCCACTCCCTATGATTTTCCCAAATAAAGCTCTTCATATGCAGCCTCAAACTTGTACTTCCCCTCTCTGTGGCCCTATACTACTTAACATCAATTAAACTAACTATAGAGGTGTAGTTAGGTATTAGTTTATTAACAACCCTTCTCTGTCAACTCATTAAAGACCCTTCTTATTTGTTAATTAAACCTACTCTAACTTAATCACCACCACCACTACGTTGAACTATACTATATCTATGCATTATAATTAGTTAAGATGTTTTACAGGACACCGAAAGTCACAGTGTTCAATGATTTCTACACTTCCATGTACATGAGAAGTTTGCATATATATATGAAGCTCATTAATTAAGAGATTCATATGTCCTTTCAAACCCAAGTACATGAGGGAGAAACTATACGTGCAACTAGCCCATAGGATAACTGGATTATGTCGTAAAAAGCTAATAGTCCAAAATCCAAACTCAACAACTATCTAATTCACACTGTACCACTACTGGTCTAGTGCTTGTTTGTTTTTAATCATTTTCTTCATTTTCCCACCATCAAATCAGCTATATACTTTCTCCACGCGTATACATATACCTTTTACATAAATCTTCTTAATTACTACTTCCTAAATAATCACTACATAAACATGTGTCTACTTTTTTAGTCACCAAAATTATATTATACCATCAAAGAACTAACAGAATTAAATAACAGATAAATAAAAGAGAAGATGTATTAATTCTGAATGAAGGGTATTTATCTATAGTTGTATACAAAAACTACTAACTAGAGTTAACTAATAATATAGCAGAGTAAAGAAAATTTTGTAGCTAAGTGAAACAGAAAAGAAAGAGGAATTAGAAAGTGTTGTAAAAGAATGAAGAAGTGAAGAAAGAAAAGTTAGGGTTGGGAGAGTGGGGAATGGCAATGGTTTAATGCATTCGGGTCCAGCCTAGTAACACTCCTCCACCTGCCTCAACCTCATCATTACATTCTATAATCTCTATTTATCAACATTTTTCTACAACAATGCTTTTATGTATTTTAATTTCAAATCATTTCTATTTTACTTAAATAAATCTTTCATCCTTGAAATTTTGCCAATTTCTAGATGAGTTTTAATATTTTTTTCTTATTTTGTCCCTGCATAATTCTTTTTATTTTAGTTTTTAGTGAAGATTGTTGTTTAGTGAAGAATATATTACAGAGAATTGGAAAGGTTGACGGAAAAAGGTACAAAAATATTTAGGCGTTATTTGTTGAATAACCAAACTTAAACTTAATTAGATTTTGGTGTGAATTAAGGTATATATATTGTATTTATTGAATTATTTTGGTGATTCATTGAGGTTTGTTTGAGTTGTGGAGCCAAAGAATCAGATGAGGGTGACATGTCATCATCATTGCCTCCTAATTCTCCTTCCATTATGTTTGGACATTTGCTTATTACTAAACACCCCTTCCCTTTCAAAAATTAATCTTCTAAATCGACCACTTATATTTTCGAATTTTACCCATTCACCCTTGCCAGTTGCTACCTAACTTCATTTTCATACATTGAAAACACTGTTTTATTTTATAAAAAAGAAAAGGAAGCCCTTGTGAGAGTGATGATGGAAGAACAAAATGCACATGATTATTTGCCAGTTCTGGCTCAATTTTATTTAACAATGGCCACATACTAGGATCTAATAAAATAATGGCACAGAATATAATGGTGTAAACTATAAACCCAAAACAAAAAACAAGGTTCTAAAATACCCAAAAGAACTGCCTTATCATGATTTGACAATCAAAAACGATATTTGCACATTAAAAAGTTTAACACCAGAGTGATAAATAAATAAATAAGAGTTGAATGATAAAAGAAAAAAGTAGTCTAAAACTAAAATGTAGCTTTTTGATTATTTAAAAATGACGTAATAATATTTTAATGTAGAAGAGAGAAGAAAGAGCATTAACTCCCTCACTCCATCACATGCACCTATGATGTCCAATCCCCTATTTAAGCTCCTCAACTTCTCCTCATTCTCCATTCATTCCAAAACTCACATTCTCATTTCTAAACCCAACTTAACCTTCTCTATCTCAACCTTGTTCAAACAACCAAAACCAAACCACTTTCAAAACACACAACACAACACAAACACAACACAAACAATCCAAATACCAGAAAAATGGAGAACTTGTTTCGCCTGGTAGACCACGAAGACTTCTTCTCTCGTCGTTGCATTTGGGTGAACGGCCCTATAATTGTAGGGGCAGGTCCCTCAGGGCTTGCCACAGCAGCATGCCTTAGAGAACAAGGGGTGCCCTTCGTGCTTCTGGAACGTGCAGATTGCATAGCCTCACTGTGGCAGAAACGCACCTATGACAGACTCAAACTTCACCTCCCTAAGCAATTCTGCCAGCTCCCCAAGCTCCCTTTCCCTGAAGACTTCCCCGAATACCCCACAAAGAAACAGTTCATAGAGTACCTGGAGTCCTACGCCAGGCACTTCGAGATCAACCCTCAGTTCAACGAGTGTGTTCAGTCCGCAAGGTACGACGAGACAAGCGGATTGTGGCGGGTGAAGACCGTTTCCTCCACTGGCGCCACACGCAACGAGGTGGAGTACATTTGCAGGTGGCTCGTGGTGGCCACTGGGGAGAATGCTGAGTGTGTGATGCCGGAGATTGAAGGATTGAGTGATTTCAAAGGTGAGATCATCCATGCTTGTGATTACAAGTCAGGGGAAAGCTTCAGGGGAAAGAAGGTCCTTGTTGTTGGCTGTGGCAATTCCGGCATGGAACTCTCTCTTGATCTTTGCAACCACCATGCTTCTCCTTCCATGGTTGTTCGCAGCTCGGTAAGTTCAATTCTCATGCTAACTGTCAGTATAAAAAGATTTACACTGTCATTCAATCACAAATCGTTCACCATATGGTATCTTGTAGAGCTGTTAATAAACAGATATGGATGATATGTGTTTGAATGACAGTTGTTGTTTTTGTTTGTGAAGAAAAAGAACATGTTTTGAGTATGGAATCTAACAGGGGTGTTCTGTTTTTTCAATATAGGTTCACGTGTTGCCTAGAGAAATATTTGGGAAATCAACGTTTGAATTTGCGGTTATGATGCTGCAATGGCTGCCCCTTTGGCTTGTTGACAAGATTATCTTGATCTTGGCATGGTTTGTTTTGGGGAACGTGGAGAAGTTGGGGCTGAAAAGGCCTGCAACGGGTCCTTTGGAGCTGAAGAACACAAAGGGGAAGACCCCGGTTTTGGATCTTGGTGCCTTGGAGAAGATTAGATCCGGTGAAATAAAAGTGGTGCCAGGAGTCAAGAGGTTCAATAATGGAGAAGCTGAGCTTGTCAATGGTGAAAAGCTTGATGTTGATGCAGTGGTGCTTGCAACCGGTTACCGCAGTAATGTTCCTTATTGGCTTCAGGTGAGAATATGTTCTAGATCTTTTTTAAAACTTGAAAAAGTTTTTTTTTCTAATATTTTCATCACAGAAGATTGTCAGTTCAGAAAGGCTTTTGGGGCAGTTTGGTTTTTGTCCTTTTTAAACTTTCTTTTGAGGGGGGGGCTGGCTGTTTTAGAAGCTTCTTTTTTTATAAATTTAATAGTTAATTTTTGTATACATGTGGAGCAGTGAACTAATGTTGTTTGGGTTTTGTTATGAGCAGGAAGGTGAATTTTTCTCAAAGAATGGATACCCCAAGACGTCATTCCCTCATGGATGGAAGGGAAATGCTGGACTTTATGCTGTGGGGTTCACAAAGAGAGGGCTCTCTGGTGCTTCTTCTGATGCTTTGAAAATTGCTCAAGATATTGGCAAAGTTTGGAAAAATGAGACTAAACAAAAGAAACAGCGCACTACTGCTTGTCATAGAAGATGCATTTCTCAGTTCTAAATTGCTAAAATAAAACCAAATGACATCGTGACATGACATGACCACTAGCTAGTGCTGCTTTCTTTCTTTTTAGTCTCAGGAATTTGTTCTTGTATAAACAAAATAACAGTATCTTGTAAAAAGAACACACACCAGAAGAAAAAACTAGCACAGAGATAGAGCCCTCTCCGATGACCAAGTTTTTTATATGGTTGGTCGTTTTTTTTAAACTAAGGATGATGAGGCTTTTCCCTCGGTTTCATTTCATTTCATTTTTTCTCTAATGTTCCAAGTCCTTGTGATGAATAAATATGTAACAAGTACATCACGTACTTCACTGATCAATTCCAATGCTACAATTTCAACTTTTCAACTTCACTTCCAATCTCTCTCTCCCTTTTGTGTCAGTAGATTTTCCCTTTTTAGGCAGAGAAGTTAATGTCATTGATTAATCAGTAGCGAAAGTTTTTCACTTTGATTCTCATCTATAGCCAACATGGAAGAATATAAGGATCGAATATACTGTTGGATACTACGTGACCCTGCATTCGAGTTTAACAACGAATAGTTTTTTTTTTATGCAAATAGTAATTCCAACATTTGATGAAGAGAAGTTAGAAAGGTCATTAACTGCATCCTACTTTGAGGCCTTATCTTAGATTATCAAATCGTTTTCTTTCTATTTCTGCACTTCATTCCAACTGGTAAGACCCCAATAAGTGATCCAAAAGCAAGGAAAGTGTTGAATAACTGCTGCAAAATTTTCTTTGTGTGTTGGATGAGTATTGCATTAAATGGTTCATGTGATGTAAGGTTTATTATCCTGTTCATCTGACACAATTGCAAATATAGATGTTGTAACTTACGTTGTCTTTTCTGAAAATAGCAGAGGTGCTATATCCTGCAATGGCCCACAGATTCAATGTTTGTGATTGACAACTCCTTGAACAAAACTTTCTAACATGAGATGAGTGGGGCTCATCAGAGATAACCCTTTTCTTTTCTCTCTCTCTCTGTCCAAAGATGGTTTGCACTGCATTCATAAATATTCCTTTTAAAATTGCTATATTGGGTTAATGGATTCAATCCACGTATAGAGAAATGGTGTTGCTGATATGTTATAAACACTGCTACGCTGCACATGCCTAAACAATGGAGCCACAAGTATGTCATAAATTACAGTGAAAAATCATTATTCTACACTATAATTCCATTCCAAACTGTAACACAGTTCACATGGAAACTAATTATTAAGCCATATGAACACAATAAATTGCTTCAGAGCTTCTTTTCAATATCCTCTTATTCACCAAAAAATTAAAATAAAGTATTCTATCTGAGTAAGGTTTGTTTTGAAAAGAGAGAGAGATGCAACAGAACCAGAAATGTGAAAGAAAAAAATTGAGATAAACACAAAACATTATATATAAGATATCTTCTCTCATTCTAATAATGCCCCATATATTTTACTCTTTATGCTGTTTTCTTATTCCATGAACAACTTTATCTTTTAAGAAAAAGATACATTATTTCTTTTTTTTTTCCATTCAACCAAAAAGTTTGGTTAAATTTTTGAGAAAATTTAACCAAATTATTTTTATAAGATACATTTCAATGGTTAAGAAAAAGATACATTATCTCTATTTTTTCTTAAAAGTTTTTATAAAAAAAATATTATTTAAACAAGGAAAGAGTAGAGCAATAAGAAAAATAAATGTGTAGCAAATAATAATGATAATAATGGTTTAAAGAAACAGTTATAGATTCCATTTTTGGAGAATTTTAGTCTTCTTTGACAAATAAGCTAATCATGGTGTAATAACCAGAGTCCATCAACCTTCCAACCGCAAATAGACAACAATGGACACCAACAATAGCATCATCGTCAATTATTTGTTAGAGATAACAATTATTTGAAGATTTTATGATTAGGACATTTTCCACACTACCTCTGCTCAATCATACTGCTAAAATTACTAATTAAAGAATAATATAAGTAAATCACAATCGTTCTTTTAATTTTAATCCTTCTTTTATAAATTATATATATTCACTAATTTACAGTTAATTATATATATGTTCTTTTCTGGGAGGACTGCTGGCTAGGTCAAGATGCGCTAAAGAGAGTATTTCCGAGACTGTTCTCCCTGTGTCTGGTCAAAGATGCAAAGGTAGCTGAGTTTGGATCCTGGTCTGATGGCGTGTGGGTTTGGCATTTAGCTTGGCGTAGATCTTTGTTTGAATGGGAGAAACCTTTGGTGGATCAGTTATATCAAGCTTCACTTGAGGTTAGGTTGGTCTTGGGAGAAGCGGATAGGTGGGTTTGGAAGGCAGGGGGTCTTCAGACGTTTTCAGTTAGTTCTGCTTATTCTCTTCTTAGGAGGGATGGTGAGGTAGTTTTCTCCCCGACATACAGTAAGTTATGGAGTTGTAAAGCCGTACCTTCTGCTTTAGTCACTGCCTGGAGGGTGTTGGAGAATAAGATCGCTACTAGGGCCAATTTGGAAAGGCGAGGTGTGTTGGTTGGTAGCCCTTTGTGTTGTTTGTGTGGGAAAGAGGAAGAGTTTTACCGCCATTTGTTTTTCGATTGCAAATTTGCTTGGCGGGTTTGGTGCCTTTGCCTTGAGTGGTTGGGGGTGGCGTTTGTGTCCCATATTGATCCGGTGTTAAACTTTGCATAGTTTAGGATGTGCCAGTCTTCAAAGTCGGTTAATGAAGTGTGGCGCACAATTTGGGTTGGGGTGGTGGGTGAAATTTGGACCCATAGGAATTTTATTATCTTCAACAGGGAAGTGGCTGATGCGTCTGAAGTGTGTGCACGGGTGCAAGCAAAGGTTTGGTCTTGGATTAATGCTAGATCTCGATCCGCTTCGTTTCCCTTTTCTAGCTGGTGTATGGTACCTTTGGAGTGTAT
>Ga0123342_1006563_pt1 | contig 16038 bp, 8 predicted proteins | sample Turbeawhitnodule_FD_89960 | JGI IMG/M metagenome (GOLD analysis project Ga0123342, IMG submission 89960) | Root nodule microbial communities of legume samples collected from Mexico - Turtle bean Mexico white nodule | ecosystem: Host-associated > Plants > Roots > Nodule | place: Mexico: Nepantla... | reverse complement strand
GGGTTCACATCCGGCGACTACGACACAAACTTGGTGACCGCCGGTTTAGGTATGCTAGAGATCGGGGCACGCCAACTTAATGACTGGCGACTACACGAGCCTCCCGACTTCCTTCCCTTCTGCTAGCCAGGTGTCCCGTTCAACACGCCTATATTATAGCTTGCTGCCACGTCATCTATTCCGACTACCTGGGCGGTACAAAAGCTAATAAAAATAGTGAGCACTCAAATAGAAAACCTAAGAATAGCACTAGAATAGATTTCAAAACAAAAATCTAGAATGAAACAAACACTGAAACTTCCAAAATTTGTGAAACTTCATCCATAAGCATTTTGTGTATGAAATTTTTAGGTGAGAATCTCAACAAAATATTTAACAAAAGAAACACATCTTAGTTCAAACGAATGTGTATTTTGAGAGAAATAAATCAACCACTGCAGCACCAGTATTTAGAGATTGAAATTGTTTTCCAGCACTGGTAGAGATGATTCAAAAATTGACTGGGGAGATATTCTAATGAATTTGAATCCCAAAATTTTATCCCAACTCCACAACACATCAAGAAAGGTGTGGTAAAAATTTCAAGTCAAAAAGCCCAAGGAATAAGGTGTAGTAAATTTTATACTGAGAGCAACACCACACTGAAACTGTTTTTTCTGGGCTAAAAACGTCCTGACTTTTATAACTTTTTTTTTCTATTTTTTTGGACGTTCTGTTTTAAATGGATATAAAAACATCTCAATAGGGTTCTGTGAATTTTTCAGATTTTTTACCAAAATACAAACCCACAATAAATTCTCACAACAGAGACAAAATTTCACAAAAACTGGAAAAGAAGAAACCTAAGGGATTTGAAAAAAAGAATTGAAACTCAAGACATAAACTTAACTCTAATGAACTTGTTAATGATCTAATAACAAGATAAGATACTCAAAAACATAAAAAGAAGAGCACACAAAAGACACAAAAAGACTCAAACCACATGGATATTCATTGTAAAAACAAGAAACAAAAGAAATCAAACAAATGACTACTTCATTTTATGACATACAGAAACAACATGACTTTAGAAAACTAAAAATAGATGATAAAATACGTGAAGAGCAATTATCTTTGTATATTATTATAGATTGTTATAGATAAAAGGATAATCCTCCTTGTTATAGTTATAGTTAGATTAGTGATTGGGAGGAGATATTGTGATTTTTCCATGAAATTCTGAAAATATTTAAGATATATGTAATAAAAAATTTGTTTTTTGCAAACTGGTGGTGTTTTGTAACCCTTTGTTGTTAAACTTAAAGTATAAAGTGAAGTAAATTAAATAATATATTCAATTTTTTTTTTTAATTTTATGGAACGTTACAATAGTTACTACAAGAAAATCATTAAATAGAAAGTAATTTTAGAGACAAATAATAATTAATTGTTATAATAAATAGTTGGTAGTTAAAACCTTTGCAACTAATTAGATATCAATTTAGAAACTATTTATTAATAATAGAAACTAATTTAGAAACCAATAATTTTTTTAGTCTATAAAATGGTCTCTAATTTAGTCACTATAGCAATTAATTCTAATTATTTTTTTTCTCTAAAATTAGTTTTTATTTAATGATTTTCTTGTAGTGAATTAACTCTACAAACAGAAAAATGCTATATAAGTTAATTTTTATATTATATACATTTTAGTTTTTTTAAATTGATTAAATAATAAAATATGCCACATAATATATATATATATATATATATATATATATATATATATATATATCGTTTGGGTCCAATAAAATATATTCATGTTTTGTTCATGTTAGAAAAGGTAGGGATAGATGAGATCTAGAAAAGTTGTCGAGTTCACATTCATGTGATTTAATTTAATGTAAATTATGGTTGATAAGGCTAGATATGAGAAATGGGATAACATTTTCTAAAGTTTTCATGGTTCCACAAATAAAGAAGTCTACTTTTTAATGTCCAAGACCATTCATTACACATTTTCCCACTCAAATAATATACTGCAAAATTATTTCCTCAGTGTTTCGTTTTCTCACCAATACCTTCATTTCTATTACTATATATTTTTATGAATTATACATATTTTTTAAATTTTAAAATAAAAATTAAAATATTTAAAATTGTTTAATTAACACGTATGGACCAAATAAATAAGAAACAGATAAAACAATCAGAAAATAGGTAAGATCATAAGGAGTGATATTTAAAGATGAAGATTTTTCATAGAAAATAAAAGTCATGGTTTTTTAAAAATGTAACAATTTTAAAACTTTTGAAAGGTGTAAAATAAATTATATTCTTAGTGAAATTGTGTTGTAAAAAAGGAATGTGTGAGAGGTATTCTTATTTAGCAATGAAAGATTATATTTATAATATCATTTGTTTTACAAACATGCTCATTCAATTATTTATGCAACAGTTTTTTGAATTTTTTGAAAGTTAAATAATTCACAATAATTGTTGTACTATTATATATGATTATGCCAGTCTCTAAGTTCCTTAATATTTTTATGTATACGTATATATCGAAAACATTATCCTCCAAAATTAAATGTGACAACAAAAATAATCTCATTTTATTCATATAAAATCGTCTGATAATCTTAGAAAGATAGGCGTGCTTATTCGAAGTGGTTGAGAAATTTTGTTTTATTTTAAAAATAAATATATTTTTTATTGAAACTAAGTTATAATTGACATCTATGAAAAATTTGAACCACTTTTAAATTTTTAAATATTTTAATTGTTAAAAATCATTTGATGACTGTTTATTTTTCTGAATAATATATATTATTCTTTTTTCTCATTTTTTAACCTTTTTTCACTTTAATATAAGATTATTTCTTTTGTAAAATACTTGAATCGCATAATTTTATGAATACATTAATGTTTTCTGGATCAATAATTTGAATATATTAAAATACATTAATGTTTTCTGGATCAATAATTTGAATATATATTTCAAAAACCATAATTCTTAATTCTTTTTAAACCAGTCTTATTTTTTTTTCTCTCATAAATGAATCTTATTTATTCAATATAACTTTTAAATGTTACAACAACTAATGTTATATATATATATAATAATAATAATAATAATAATAATAATAATAATAATAATAATAAAGAATAAATATGATTTCTTATAAAAATAACTATAATCATAAAAACACAATTTTCCTAATAAAAATACGTAAGATATAGAATGAATTTTGTGTTAACAAAATTTGTCTTTAAAAAATACTTTAACATTAATAAAATATTTAAATATTAATAGAAAATTATCAACATCATCATCAACAAAACTCATATGCGAATTAACTTTAAAAATGTTGATATATTTTCAAATGAATGTTATTTTGTTGAGTTTATTTTGATAGAAAAAATTTAATTAACATTTTTATCGAAAAATAATTATGCACTTATATAATTGTTAAAATGTGTACAAAGGCACGCACTAAAAAAATCGATATACATATATTAATTATAAGATTTTTATGAAAACTGTTTAATACATTTTTCAGCTAATATTTTATAGATATCTTTTATTTATTCTTTATCATTTTTAAGTTAAAATAAAAAATATTTAAAGTAAAGAAATAAAAAATAATTAAGCTGTAAATAAATGATAGAAGTGAAGCCTAAGTTTGATAATTTCAGTAACTCGAGTTAAAAAAACTCTCTCATTTAAATATTATTTTGTTATTATTTAAAATATATGAATTAAAACGGAGTGTCAATCCTAATACAAATATCGAGAAAAACTTACTTCTGGACTCATTTAAATAAATGAGTTGAGTTATAATATCTATGATATAATTGAATAGTGAAGCAAGTCACGTGATCAACTCGTCCGTTAGTTTATTCCATCTACTTAGTACTTTAGGTTGTTTATCCATCAGTTTGGTTTCTGCTGATTTCTGCACAGATTTTTTCTCTCGCATGGACTCCTTAATAGTTTAAGTCTTTTAGTGTTAAGTGTTTAAATCTTAACTTTGTTTTTATTTTATTTGTTTAAATTAGGAGTGTTTATGTATAAAGGTTGGGACACTTCTTAAATATCTCATTTTATTCTATTAATTTATTGTTGATATAAAAAACTTAGTAGTTCAACACACAAAAACTATATTTAGAGTTTCCATATTATTAGTTGTTCAGTTTTCAATATTCTCTATGATCCTGCCGGTTGACCAGAACGCAAGAGTCTTGCCACGTCAAAGGTATCTCCCTCTGGATCGGCTTTGCACCACGCTAGCTTCCGTCCTTCACACCAAGATTCTCCTCAAGAACCTAAAAAAGACAGAGTGGCGTCGCTGTGGCCGATCGCGCTCCGACGCTCAAGTCAGTGACGGAATCACCAAAAACTCTAAGAGACAAAAGCTAAAACTCAAGGAACCGTGCAAAATCTCTCTCAGCGTACTCAAGTGTTCTCAAAGCGTAAAGAAGTGTTAAAAACGCGCGTACCTCAGAATCTGTTAAGAGTTCCTTATATACCTGTGCATTTTCTCTCTCCTGACGGTTACACCTCTGGACACGTGGCTCGCATCCAACTGTACATATGTCATCATCTGGAGCGTCTTCTACTTGAGCGTCACTTCTACTCTCAAAGCTGTTCGACTAAGCTACTCAGGCGGGGAGCAACCCGGTGCATAGCTGCCTTGGAGCGCGATCTCTTCTAATGGCGAGCACGGGGTGTCACCATGCACACCTTTTCTGTGGTCTCGCCTGCCGCTATCACGATCTGCTTTACTTGCTCATCGTACATGTTCTGGTAAACTGTTCCCTTGCCTCAACCTCTGGCTAGGGAATGATCATCTGATAACTTCATCCTTCGTACTCTTTCCCTTTGAAAGCCTTGAACAAGCCTTCCTGATCTTTCGGCGATGTCCCCCTCTCGGCGATCTCTGACCACTTGGTCGCCTAAGCTCACATACGGCGACTATGACACAAGCCTGGTGACCGTCAGTTTAGATATGCTAGAGATCGGAGCACGCCAACTTTGGCGACTACCCAGACTTCCCGATTTACTTCCCCTCTGTCAGCCAGGTGTTCCGCTCAACACGCCTATATTCTCACTTACTGCCACGTCATCACTCCCGACTATCTGGTCGGTACACTCTACAATTAAAATATATGTATGATTATTGTTCTTGTCCAAATGAGATAGGTAAATTTTGAGATAATCACTTAATCTTATCTTTACAAGTTTTGTGGATTGCTTTCAAGGAGAAGAGGGGATTTCATCTACAAAATATTTTCCAATTATTATAAAAAAATTTGCTATTTATATATTGATTATTACATACGAATTCAAATTCGTATGTAAATTGAGCCATTACATATGAATTTAAATTCATATGTAAAGTGACATTATATACGGATTTTTACATACGAATTTGAATCCCCGTATGTAAAGTGAGCATTACATACAGATTTAAATCCGCATGTAAAGTAAGTGTTACATACAGATTGTTACATTCGGATCCAGATCTGTATATAAATTAAGCATATGATTGTCAGGTCAGACTGGATAAGGTTAGATTCAATACCATTAAAGAAGCTGACAATGATATGTTAATTGGTGAATTTTCTGAAGAAGAGGTCAGAGCAGAGATTTGGGGGTGTGATAGTTCAAAGAGTCCCGGTCCCGACGGGTTTAACTTTGGTTTTATAAAATCTTGTTGGGACATATTGAAGAAGGACGTGATGTCGGCAGTGAAGGATTTTGCTGGTTATGGCTGCTGGCCAAGAGGATCAAATGCGTCGTTTCTCTGTTTGATTCCAAAAGTTGAAAATCCTCAACAGCTTGGGGAGTTTAGACCTATTTCTTTAGTAGGTTGCCTGTACAAAATCATATCTAAGGCGCTTTCCTTGCGATTGAAAAAGGTGATAGGAAAAATTATTGATATTAGACAGTCGGCTTTTCTTGAAGGAAGAGGTTTATTGGACAGTGTGCTCGTTGCAAATGAGGTTCTGGAGGATTACAAGAGAAAGAGGAAGCGCTGTATTTTCTTTAAAGTCGACTATGAAAAGGCTTACGACTCGGTGAAATGGGACTTTATATATTATATGCTAAGGAGGTTGGGATTCTGTGATAGTTGGATTCGATGAATAAAGGGTTGCTTGGAGTCAGCGTCGGTGTCTGTCCTGGTAAATTGGAGTCCAACTAGGGAGTTCTTTCCTAGAAAGGGTCTCCATCAGGGCGATCCGCTTGCTCCTTTTCTCTTCTTCATTGTGGCGGAAGGGTTAGCTGGGGTGACAAGGGTAGCAGAAGAAAAGAAGTTGATTGACAGTTTGGAGGTCGGAAAGGATAAAGTAAAGGTAAATATGTTACAATATGCGGACGACACCCTATTCTTCTATGAAGCAAATACCAAAAGCGTATTTAACATTAAGGCGATTCTGTAGTGTTTTGAGCTCTCTTCCGGATTAAGGGTTAATTTTGCGAAGAGTAGGATTGGAGGGACGACGATGGACTAGGTCATGCTGCAGCGTTTCGCAACGATTCTTAACTGCGATACAATGGTTTCCCCTTTTATATACTTGGGTATGCCAGTTGGAGGGATTCATAAACGCGGTGCTTTTTGGAATGGGGTGATTGAGAAAGTTCAGGCTAGATTAAGCAAGTGGAAGGGAAGATGTTTGACAATGGCTGGGAGGATCTGTCTGATAAAGTCTGTGCTTTCTTCTATTCCGTTATTCTTTATGTCGTTATTCAAATTGCCTTCTGGGGTGGCAAGGAAGCTGGTTAGGATACAAAGGAATTTTCTCTGGGGATGGGGTGCAGACGGAAGGAAGATTGCTTGGGCTTCCTGGAACTTGGCTTGAAGCCTCGGGGGGCTAGGAATTATAGATCCAAAGCTGCTCAACTTGGCTTTGCTGGGGAAGTGGATTTGGAGGTTGGGTTCGGTTGAGGGTGACCTTTGGAAGGAAGTTCTCATTTCTAAGTATGGTGGGTGGAGAAATTTGGGAGAGGAAGGTAAAGGTAGGAGATGCTATCTTTGGTGGAAATATTTGAAAGAGGTATGGTCTTCGGAGGGTTGGGGGAGAAGTTTTGAAAACAGTTTCAAGTGGAAAGTAGGTGACAGGAAGGACATTTACTTCTGGAAGGATAGTTGGTTGAAGGGTGAGGCATTGAAGAATGTCTATCCAAGACTGTTTTCTATTAGTTCTAACAAAGACGCAAAGCTGATGGAGCTTAGTTCTTGGTCTAATGGAATATGGGTTTAACAACTAGCTTGGAGATGGTCGTTCTTCGAATGAGAGAAGTCGATGGCGGATCAGTTGAGTCAGCTTCTGCTTGGGGCTGGGGTTGCCCCAGGAGAGGATGATAGTTGGATTTGGAAAGATGGGGGTCTCCAAACTTTTACAGTTAGTTCTGCCTACAATCTTGTCAGGAAGGACAAAGAGGCGGATTCTTCGCCGGTTTTTAGTAAGTTATGGAGGTGCAAGGCAGTTCCTTCTGCAGTGCTTATGGCTTGGAGGGTGTTGGAAAACAAGCTTGCTACTAGGGTAAATCTAAGTAGAAGAGGGGTGCTGATAGAAAGCTCGAGATGCGTATTGTGCGGGAAGGAGGAAGAGTCTTGCAGACATTTGTTCTTCGATTGCAGTTTCGCTTGGCGAGTTTGGTGTTTATGCTACAGATGGCTTGGGGTTATGTTTGTGTCTCACATTGAGCAGAGGTTTAACTTTGATCAATATAGGATGAATCTACCTTTTGAGTCGGTTCATATCGTTTGGAACACAATCTGGGTAGGGTTGGTTAGTGAAATCTGGAGTCACAGGAATCGCATAATTTTCAAAAGAGGAGTGGCTGATGCGTCTGAAGTTTTTGTGTTGGTACAAGTAAAAGTTTGGTCCTGGGTCTCTACAAATTATCGGTTAGTCTCGTTCTCCTTTTCTGATTGGTGTTTGGAACCAATGGAGTGTATGAGGTTAGTTTCTTGAAGTTTAGCTAGGTGTAGTAAGGGCAAGGTTTTGTTTAGTTAGTTTTGGTGGTTTTTGGCTGGAATTGGTGTTTGAGTACTGTGTATAAAGGTTGAACCGATAAAAAAAAAATATAAAATAAGCATTATATACGGATTTTTACATACGAATTTGGATCCGTATGCAAAGTGACCGTTACACACGGATTTTTACATTCAGATATAGGTATGTTTGTAAAGTGAACATTACATACGAATTTTTTCATACAAATATAGAGAATTGAAATAATTTTAAAATTTATTACATTGTTAGAATTAAATTAGAAAAGTAATTTGAATTTAATTATTTCTTTTAATTTAATTAAAGAAAAAATTATAATATTAAAATTATAAAAAAATAGATACGAATTGTATTTGTATATAAAGTATTACATATAGAATATTTTTAATTACTGTAATAATAATAATATTGATATTAGTGATAACATTAATATTAATATTTTTATTAATATTAATATAATAATATTATTAGTAATAATAATATTAAAAATACTAATAATAATAATATTATTATTATTAATATTTAAAATATTTATAATATTTATAATATTTAATAATATTTATAATACTTAATAATATTTATAATACTTAATAATATTAAAAACATTAATAATATTTAATAACATTAATAATATTTAATAATATTTATAATGTTTATAATATTAATAATATTTAATAATATTAATAATTTTAATAATATTAATAATGTTTATAATATTAATAATATTTAATAGTATTAATAATATTTAATAGTATTAATAATATTTATAATTTTAATAATATTAATAATAATGTAAAGTATTATGTAATAAAATTAGAATATGGTGCAATTAGAGTGTTATATAATAAAATCAGAATATTGTGTGATAAAATCAATGCATTGCATTACTAAAATCATGATGTTGTGTCCTAAAATCAGTTATCAGGAATCATATCAATTTTGTGATAATAAATTTGATTGACGGGATATATTCGTGCAAACTAGGTGATTTCACACTGATAAATATGCAGGGTATTTAGTGAGTGTCTCGAATATTTTGGTTATTTTTTCGAAATTAAGCTTTAGGAAATAATTATGGGTATTTTTTTGAAAATTTCACCATTCTAACATTCCATTTTCTTATGGATCTCAGATACATTTACTACAAGCAAATCATGAAATAGGAACAAAATGTAGAGACAAAAAATAATTAATTGCTATAATGATTAAATTAGAAACTATTTTAAAGACAAAAAAAAATTGGTTTCTAAATTAATTTATATTATTATTAAATAGTTTCTAAATTGGTATCTAATTAACTATCAAAGTTTTAATTATCAATTACTTAGATTCTAAATTTGGTAGCAAAAACTTTGGTAGCTAATTAGATATCAATTTATAAATTATTTAACAGTAATATAAACTAATTTAGAAACCAAAATTTTTTTTTAGTTTTTAAAATAGTCTCTAATTTAATCACTAGAACAACTAATTATTTTTTTATTTAAAATTGATTTCTATTTCATGAACAATCCATCATGTAGTGATTATAATTTACATCCGATTTAGACCAGGGCATTATATGCAGAATCGGGACGGGACCGGGACCGTACAATTATCATTGTTCATTTAATATATACTTAATTTTTCTTAATAAAGCAAGTCAATATACTTTAAGTCTTTTAACTATTGTTTAAAATTAAAATTAATTTTATAAAATGAAAAACTTAATTTTCAAGTAGTTATTAATTCATGAGTTAGCTCCTCCCATACATTTTTTTTTATTAATTAATGACAAAAATGGTAAAATTATCAACCGTCATTTCTTTATTTCCTAGTAGTTTTGAGCATTTTTTTTTTTCACAAAATCCACCTTTTACCGTAGCAACCTTCATAAATCTTGAGGACAAGGTTAATCCATTAATCCAAAGGAGAATGGCAATTGATAGCAGATAATGGCCATAAGACTCGCAAAGAAAATATGAAGGATTATATGGTTTAAAGATCTCATTTAGATAATTAGTTGTCACTCTATCATAATTAGAAATATTCTCTTTTGGCAGAAAAAGCATTAGAGATTGGCTCACAACTAATTCAAGAAATAAGATCTATTAATGTAACAAGAAATATAGAGAAGAAAAATTTGATCTTTTTTTTATCACTAACAAAATATAATAAATTGGAGTACTAGAAGTATTCAAATCCATTACAAAAAAAAATGATGTTATTTGGATACTCCAACCCATTATAAAAGAGTGATGTTACTTTGATCCCTGTTAAATCTGATCCAATAGATTGGCAGGATGCCTGCTGTATCTGCATTCCATGCACCTACACAAGAAAAAACCATACACCAGTACCCAACCCATGCCATTAGTTACTTTTTTTATTCTTTCCGTGACATACGAAAATTGGAACTACAGTTTTAATTGCACTGGTAACTTCTTGGGAGCAAATAGATTCCAGTGACATATGAGAAATTAGGTGCTTGAATGTTCCACATTTTTACAACTTCTGTTTCTCGAAACGCATAGACACAGTCTAATGAATTATTCATTCTAACATATATATTTCTGTTCTTCTTCTGCTGTGGCTGCAGCGAAAATCAATTATGGTCAAGATAAGATCGCACATGGATGGATCCATAATATTTGCACTACATGCAAAGAATTCAGCTCCGTTTTCGGCCAAATCATGTACTCACGTATATTACATTATTGAGATACAGATGGTAGGAAATCGAAAAGAAACGAATAAAATATCCTCGTGGATAACTATCAACCAATAGAAAAATTAATGTTTACTAAATCAGTGAGACTACAGTATGGTTCATTTTTCAATTAAATGTTCAATAATAATTTTATAATGAGAATTCATTTTCACGTAGCCACATAATAGCTGCTGCATCTTGCTAAATATTTATTTGTATATATTATAATCAAATCAATTTGATTCGGAAATCGACACGTGACGCAATATGCCAATCATTATTGAAAGAGTCCTCATATATTGACACCCTTTAATAGTAACACGCATTTGACGCTGCAGACGTGACAATGACGTAGCAGAGTGAGATTGCACGCGAATGAGGAACGCGAGCTTCAAAATAGGATAAAAAAGAATATATTACATCAGTTCTTACTAATAACCAGTGTAATATACTTTTTTTTACTGAGAATGATCCATATTACATTGGTTAAGCCATCTAACTAGTGTAATATATGACCCATATTAAAATAATTGATTTTTTTTCATGAAGAGTGGGTGGTCATAAACGTCACATAAGTAACCACTTACATACACACGGGTAACCAGTTTTGCGTGCATCACATAAGTAACCACTTACAGACACACGGATAACCAGTTTTGCGTTGTGGAGGAACCTGTGGCTGAGTAACAAGTTCGGGTAGGGTTATTACACCGGTTAAGTCATCTAACCGATGTAATATATGATTCTTATTAAGAAAAAATGACTTTTTTTTCATGAAGAGTGGGTGGCCATAAACGTCACATAAGTAACCACTTACAGACACACGGGTAACCAGTTTTGCATTGTAGAGGAACCTGTGGCTGGGTAACCAGTCCTCATGGCGAAGAGCCTTACACCGACGTTTCCGACAACGTTCTGAGAGTCATGTGGATCTGTTTCGACGCCGACCTGTTCCGCGCCATCGTCCACGACAGCGATCGCACGCAATCCTTACTGTTAGCGTTGGAGTTGTTCTCGGTGTGTTGTCACGTCGAGCGCGGCAACGACGATCTCAGCGAGGCGCTGGACGTCACCACCGACGTCAGTGTCACCACCGACCTCAATGTCACTACCAACCTCCCAATTCCAACACCGCCTTCTTCATCCGTGTTGAGAAAGTTCAACTTTTCACACCGTTTTCAAATCCTACGTTCTTCCCTTTCTATCTCCCAAAGTCACATCATTATCATAACATTTACAACAATGTCCTTGCCACATCATCCACCGTTTTCACGTTTGTAACGTCAAAAGTGTGTAACTTGACAGAAGGTGTTAACAAAAAGGTTAAAACGCAAAGCATTGAGTTTGAATAAAATAATATGCTAGAATATGGTGAGGAAGGATATAGTCAAATCACTATTTCTCTCACATGCAGAAAAAGTTGCTCAAAACACATAGAGTTGTGCTCAAAACACATCGTAACATCACCATACATAATTAAAATTGATTATGACTGAATAGAGAATAATTGATTATCTCATACTCTTGATCGATTATCTGCATGTTTTTTTTTTTATTATTTATGTTTTTATGATAATTCATTTGTGTATTAAGTATGTAAAAAATTAATAATATAGAAAATAGATTTTTTTTTTGGAGTTGTATGCATGAAAAATTGATGTCAATGAATTTAAAATTTTGTTTTTTTTTTTGTAAGTTAATATATGTGTTTAACAAATGATTGTATATTTAATTGATTTGTGTTATAGAATTATTTTAATAAATATATTATTTATTTAATTTTATATTTAAAACCTGTAATTGTTGAGTGTAATTATATTGTAACACCAAATCTAATGTTTAAGCTAATTGTAGCACTAACTCCAAAAACTAACCCTAATCTCTAGCATAAATGATGGAAGAAGGTCAAACTCATGAACAACCACTAGGTCAATGGCAAGGAAGATTCAAGAAGACTTTGAGACTCTGGTACCGATGGTAGAGACACCCTTTTATACATGTTCAAAAATGTCATAACCTACTGTAGAATTTTTAGAGTAGAATTTAATTTTTGCTAAATTTATAATAGGAATTTTACTTGTAAATTTTCTTATTCCAATTAGGGTTAAATTTAGGCATCTAAAAACTAACCTAGGTTAAATCAGGGTTTCAAGAGACTCCTAATTAACCTAGGTCGGTCATTTAGACCTAAATGAGTCACATGCTTGCCTTGTGATCTCATTTTAGGCGCCTAATTCAAACTTAATTGGTTTGAATTATCCCACTCTTTTCCTTGTACATTGGTCGAACCTCGTCACTATATATTGGGGTGCTTGACTCACATTTTTTTAAGATCAATATATGAGTGAATTGTTGTCAAGTTGAAAGTCTTCTCACTCCCTTGTCTAGACCTCTCTAGGATAGACACCTTGATCTTCTTCTTCACCTCTCCAAGTGATATGGTCCAACCAATCACTCTTCCTACTCTTCATGCACCTACAAGGAAATCATAGCTCCATTAGAGTCGTCCTTCTCCAATTCAAGGATTCCAATCGATCATGAAGACAACACCTTCAATAAACAATGGTCCTAACCATAACCCTATCCTTTACCTAAAATAGTAACTCTAACCCTAACCTTACACATATCCGTAACCATAACCCTAATCTTAAACTAATTCTAACCTTCATTCACTTATTTTTAAAGACAAAGATAAATTTATACACTTACATTTTAAACCTTTAAAACAAATTAAAAATTTTCTGGGAATCATCACATCAATCACATCTTAAATAATAAAGTTGGTTTAACACCCCCAAATAATTAAAACAACTACTCTATATTTAACCCAAATAGTAACCACTCTTAAATTATCAGCTCTACTTCAAACAACTTCTTTTTCTTTTTCACACATTTCTCTCAAAACACTTATCTAAGTACACCATTAATGTCCCACGAGAGTTATAGAAAACAAGTTTATTGGCGCTTAAAAGATGGCATGATACAGAGAATTCACGTGGGATGTAATTAGTATAAACAATTGGCTAAAAGGGTAGAACGCAGCGTGAATTTAAGGGCTTAAGGAAGAGCTGCCACTGGACACACTAAACTAGGGCATCAGGTACATAGCTTCATATCATGGTTTCCACCATGAAACTTGTGCTTTTATCTGCTCTTCTGCTCTTCTCCCTCCAATCAGTGCTTTCTGTCGCCCAACTGCGTTTTCAGCATCCACTGGACCCTCTGACCAAAGAAGAGATAACTCTTGTCCAAACCATAGTCCAGAGGAAGTACCCAACCTCCAACAACAGGTTGAGCTTCCACTACATTGGCCTTGATGACCCTGAAAAGGATGCCATCCTCAAATGGGAATCCATCAAACCAACCATCACAACCGTCCCTCGCAAGGCCTTGGCCATTGCCATCATCAACAGCCAAACTCACCAGATCCTAATTCAACTACAGGCAAAGACAATTCTCTCATACAACATTCACAAAGGAAATGGGTTCCCCACCCTATCCCTGGATGAACAGGCCGTTGCCATAGAGCTGCCACTGGAATACGGTCCATTCAAAGAGTCAGTGAAGAACATAGGAACCTAGGAACATAGTGTATATGGGAACATAGGAACCTTGTTGTGTTCAACCAAGGTGTGGTAGATGCGGAAGAGGTGTTCCAGAATGCACAACTTAAGTCGTGGTTATGGATGAAGCATAAAACGCATAATTTTAATTACTGCTTTACAGATTGGGTTTTGAATCCAATGGTATGTATTAGTAGTTTCAAATAAAAGGGTTTAGTGTTATGCTGCTGGATGCTGCTGATACTGTTGTTAGGTGGGAAGGTTGCACGGGTGCTGGGTGTCTCTTTGGGGGGTGTTTAGGTGATGTAGTAGATGGTGGGATGGTTAGCAAGATGGGGTGCAATAGGTCCGTGTACCATAGGGGGAGCAGGACAAGGAGGACTTAAGGGGCCCAAACATTTTTCTATCTATGGTAACATTTTTCTAGTAACATTTATTTAAAATGTTACAGTATATTAATTTTAATTATTATAGTAACACTTTTTTACATAAATGTTACTATAAATAAAATAAATATAAATTTTAATTATTTAGTAACAATTTTGATATAAATGTCACTATACACTAAACAAACAGTAACATTTTATAAATAAATATTATAATTTGTAAATTTAAACTACTATTATCTCTTAAATTTTTTAATTTAGTAAAGTTTTTAAATATTACACTTAATTAAATTTATACAAAATATACTTTCAATTTTTCACTTTCCTCTTCGTCACTCTCGCAGTCTCGTTCGTCACTCTCGCCGTTCCTCTTCACTCTCGTCGTTCCTCTTCGTCACTCTCCCAGTCTCGCCGTTCCTCTTCGTCACTCTCGCAGTCTCGTTCGTCACTCTCGCCGTTCCTCTTCACTCTCGTCGTTCCTCTTCGTCACTCTCCCAGTCTCGCCGTTCCTCTTCGTCACTCTCCCAGTCTCGCCGTTCCTCTTCGTCACTCTCTCAGTCTCGCCGTTCCTCTTCGTCACTTTCTCAGTCTCGCCGTTCCTCTTCCTCAGGTTTCACTCGGTTCTCCGTGCTTCATCTTTGTCCTTCTCGTTCTTTCGGAGGTAAAGATTTTCTCAATTGTTCAAACGCTTCAATTTGTTATTGGTTTCATTACAGTTTTTATTTCTCACATTTCAACCTTGGATTAGTGTTTATTTAGTAGGTGATTATTGCGGTTTCATTTTCGAATGATTAATTTGTGTTTGATTTCAGTATTAAAACGCTAATAATTAGTGATTCTCTCATTGATTTGGTACAAGACGTGTTGATTCTGATTTGGCAGTGTTATGATAATATTAATTATTTGATAGATCTTTTCTTCTAGTGGTAATTGGAGATTTTGTTGATTTGCTTTTTATTTATTTCTCGATGCAGTTAACTCTGCTCCATTTCCAGCTTGTGCTCAAGTGATAATTGTGGATTTCTATTTAGGACTACAGCTGAAGGTATGTCTCGGAACATCACTGTTCCAGTTGCTATGTATAACCTCTTTTTCCATGTTTTTCCTGCCTTTTCAATGATTTTCACTATTAGGATGTCTTTGTGGGAAAACTGGAAATAATGTTGTTAATGAAAGGGAATATGTAACATGTTGGATTTAAGGATTGCATAGCAAATAAGAGAGTTATACATGTGAAATAATGAGCCTAGCTAGCTGGTATACATCAGGACTTAATTAATTTCTCGTTGCAGTGCCTATAATCAGTGTTGTGTTTAGCAAATTAAAGTCTACCCTAGATAGCTAGTACCGAAACCAGTGGCATGTCCAGTACTTATAGAAATAGTTTCTGAAACAT
>Ga0123342_1006562_pt1 | contig 16039 bp, 9 predicted proteins | sample Turbeawhitnodule_FD_89960 | JGI IMG/M metagenome (GOLD analysis project Ga0123342, IMG submission 89960) | Root nodule microbial communities of legume samples collected from Mexico - Turtle bean Mexico white nodule | ecosystem: Host-associated > Plants > Roots > Nodule | place: Mexico: Nepantla... | reverse complement strand
TATTTTGCTAAGACAAAAAGGTCAAAATGTTTGTTTATAAAAAGAAAAATAATTAAATTGATACAAATATATATATATATATATATATATATATATATATATATATATATATATATATATATATATATATATATATATACCCAGTTCATCCACAGAAGAGTTCTCTCTATTTCCTTTGTCAATGAAGAAAACCAATACAAGCAGGTCTTCTGATAATGGAACAAAGCCAGTGCTTCTGTAGTTCAGTATTCTGCATGTGGACAACTTAGTTAAATACATGAATTTCAAATTCCCATATCTCTGATAGGTGTAGGCATATGGAATCAGTGTTGTAGAGGTTGGAGAGAGAGAGAGAGAGAGAGAATGTACTGTGTGTAAAAAGTGTTAAAATAGTAGTGAGATTAGGGCATTATTTGCGTGGGGTTTAAGGGGTGAAGGAAGTGAAAGTGATAAGAAGTGCATGGAATAATGTGAACCCTTTTTCCTATTTGGTACCTCACTGACATTCCATCAGACAAAGAACTAAACTAACCCTTGAAAACACACTGATTGAGCTTTTCACAGCCGCATAAAGTCAGATACATCCCAACATTGATTCCCTTTTCCTTTGTATTATTCTCATCACCCTCAGATCTGTTGTGTTTACTTGTATCCCTTACTCACAAATCCATTTGCTTCCTTCTCTCTCTCACCTTTTTCTATATACCTTTCTTCTAAATCCCTCCAAAATTTGCCACCTACTCCCCCATAAAATATTGCCTATCATAATATGCTTTTGCATTTTAATAATCACACACAGAATATTATCTCCCCTCACAGACTCACAGGCGCTAACTACGCAAGTTTTTGGTTTCTTCTGTGTATGTGTGAGAATTTGGTATACACGTACCTATAACTTTTGAAGGTATATAATTCCTTCAACATTCTATAACTATAATATTCTTTCCATATACAGATATTACCAAAAAGATAATACAGTATTTTTATTTTTTTTTATTTAAAAGAAGATGAACACGAGTACTTCACAGAAAATCGAAAATCATCCATGCTAGTATTATTCTCGTCCAAACACACTTAACTGTGATGTTCTTATGGGATCCGTGCATTAGTATTGGTAGATATCTTTTAATAAAAGAAATTTTATTGCATCCACAAGTTGATGTTATCACAGAGAAATTCTTAGTGTATTCACCAAAAATAATTCTAAAACTCTCATAAAATGTCTCTCTTTTTTCATTCATACGGTAAAAAATTGAACTTTAGCTAGTATTCTTGAGAGGCTCGCTTATCTACCAAGTATACCAAGAGTGTAAAGTCATGAATTGTAGAGAATGAAAAGTTAACACCAAATTCCCCTATAAACTCTAACCCTAGGTGGTGAAGTTTGTCACATAAATAGCTGCAGGACAGAAGGCGAGCATTCTGGGAATTTCTTTGTGATATTTACCTTAAATGGGAATTTGATGGAACACCCTTTTGACTTAAATGAGCATTTGCACCTAGCATGATCATTCAAACGTAGCTTTCACATGAACACAAATACACAGTGAAAACCTTAGGCCACACCCAACATTTAAATTCCTTTGTAAGCTAAAGAATGAAGATGGCTTTAATGATCTGGAAGGAGGGGGTGTGGCATCTGCTATTATCGAATTAAGTGTTTGGTTTTCTCAATTTGCATGTGGTTGGGATAGAAACATATAAGTGAGAGGCATATACAATACAAGTATAATATAAGTAAGGAGGTGCTATTTTTGTGTAAGAGGGGGGGTTCTTAAAGGCAGTTGGTGGGTTTTTGTCTTCTTTTGGGGTTGTGAGATGGGTAGGTCTGATATAAACAGAGAGTAATCAGTGAAGTTTTGGGTTGCAGTGGCAGAAGTGCACATGGGAAGAAACTGTCGTTTCTCTATTCACTTCAAGAGTTGCATATAGAATAGGACTATAGAGTGAGTGAGTGAATGAATTACTATACGAACTTAGTGGCTGAGATTTCATATAAATTTGTGGGAGTAGCAGTAGATACCATGTTGTGAACATGATTAGCTTCTAGCTGTAGTTACCATTGAAAAATGTTCACAACTGTTTTGTCCAAAAAATAGTTTACACTTGGATATGCTGTTCCACAGAAATGTGGATGTTTCTTAGATCTCTGATACAGTGTAATGAAAAAAAGAAATCTAGAAAGAAAAAGAAGGAAAATGTTACTTTTTGACATACTAGTTTACAACTTTCATGTTGAAACCATCATAAAAAAAAATGATTAAATAGAAATATTTTAAAAGTAAATAAGAATTAATTATTATATTAACCAAAATTATATACTATTTTAAATGTTTAGTAATTTCTATTATTAATAAAATTTATATAAATTGGTATCTAATTAGTTACTAATTTTAGAATTTAAATTAATTGATAGTTAAAACTTTAATAACTAATTAAATATCAATCTACAAACTATAGTATATAAGTTTTATTAATAATAAAAATTACGTTATATACTAATAATTTCTTTAGTCTTTAAAATAATATATAATTTAGTCAATATAGTGACTTGTTTGTTGTTTAAAATTAGTTTCTATTTTTTTCAATAAATATAATTTCAAAATTATTCTCTCTCAACCAAAATTTATTTCTCAATCTATTTGTAATCTGGGAGAGGTTTTCAACATATAACCACTAAAAAAAATTATTGAATAGAAATCAAATTTAGAGACCAAAAATAATGAGTTGTTACAGTGACTAGATTAGAGATTATTTTAGAGACTAAAATAATTCTTTGTTTCTAAATTAGTTTCTATTATTGTTAAATAATTTCTAAATTGATGTCTAATTAGCTACGAAACTTTTAACTACCAATTATTTAGATTCTAAATTTGATAACAAAAATTATATTAGCTAATTAGACATCAATTAAAAACTATTTAACAATAATAGAAACTAATTTAGAAAACAATTTTCTTTTAACTTCTAAAATGATTTTTAATTTAGTCAATATAGTAATTAATTATTTTTTGTCTGTAAAATTAGTTTCTATTTAATGATTTTCTTGTAGTAGAGGGAAAAAATAACTAACAAATGAGTGTTTTAAAGAATGAGAAGTTTATTTTAAAGAGAAATTCCAGTGGTTTGGGGGTTGGTATTGTCTAGGATGATTTGTTGTTTATAATTGGTATGACAACTAAGGTGAAGTATATTTGCATGGGGGCAAGTTCCTATGATCACGAGCTCACTTACATTCCATATAAATTACAATATCTCTTATCTCTCTCTTTCTCTTTCTCTTTCTCTTTCTCTTTCATAGCTGCCCTATTTATTTATACTTCCATTGTGAATGTGAGGAATAAGAGGGTTTTTTTTTTTAATACAAAGAGGACTTAATTATTCTATTTCTCTTGCATAATTGTTATGATTATAGTTTTTTATACAGTAAACAAAGTAAGAGAAAACTAATTTTGAAAAATTAATTTTATTATCAGTTATTTCTTTATAATTTTACTGTTTATCATTAATATTATTAAAAGTATAAGTAAAAAGTAATTAGTATTATATTAAAAATTAAAATAACACTTATTTTAAGATTTATTTATTTTTATTATATGAGTCAGGAAGTAAGTACCAACTTCGATTTACATTATATTATTCTATGGTTCGTTAATTTGGGATATTTAATTTCTTAACTAAATGTATATGAAATTTTGAGTAGCAAACTATTTATTTCAATAATGTGTTGTTTCCTACTTATTAAATATATAATTTTTTTCATTATATATATATATATATATAAAATATGTTCTTTATATTGGATTATTAATTTTCAAATATACATATCCTTAAAATATTGTTGACTAAGCATTAATGTGTCTAAATAATATTAGTACATTCTATGATTCGAAACTGAATAAATTGAGTAACTCGTTAAAAACATAATTATTTATTTTCCATTTAGTAATGCATAATATTTAATATATTAATGTTAAAATATATACTAAGTCCATCTGAAACATTTTTCTGATTAGTCGACGCTTATGATCTATGCATCTAGATCTTAAATAGAGTAGTCAATATTCAGAATAAGTGAATAATAATTATTTAATTAATAAAATATATCTTTTTTTTTCTTTTTTTTTTCTCTTGTTTATTGTTCATTTCTCTAAATGAGATATATAAAACTAATATAATACCAAAGTTATTTAGAGTCTATTCTAGCAAGAGTTTGTTGGTCTTATTAGGTCATTTGTTATTGAACACCTATAAATATATAGCTTCATGTCAAGTTCCCAGTCTCGGCGTGAAAAGATGTATTAAAGATTTCATATCACTACAAGAAAATCATGAAATAAAAACTAATTTTTAGAGTCCAAAATAATTAGTTACAACAATAACTAAATTAGAGACCATTTTAGAAACTAAAAAAATGGTTTCTAAATTAGTTTCTATTATTGTTAAATAGTTTCTAAATTGGTATCTAATTAGCAACCAAGGTTTTAACTCTACTTATTTAGTTTCTAAATTTGGTAGAAAAAACTTTGGTTGTTAATTAGATACCAATTTAGAAACTATTTAACAATAATAGAAACTAATTTTTTTTTAGTTTCTAAAATGGTCTCTAGTTTAGTTATTATTGCAATTAATTATTTTGATCTCTAAAAATTGGTTTCTATTTCATTATTTTTTTGTAATGCATCGACTAGAGATAATGACATTTTATACTATATAAGTGGATTCAAACCTTACCTTATGAGTTGGTTTTATAAGATTGAGTTAGGCTTAAATTCAGTTATTAAGAGTTATTAAGGGTTTGATTTGAATGAGAAAAACATTAATTCTCTTAATTTTTAAAAGATACAAAATAAAGTTGTTATTCATAAGAAAGAAATAGATGAATGAGTATGGAGGAAAGAAGAAAAAGCTAGAGAATGTAATAATTGGGAGTTGTCATCTGAGAAACGAAACGAAAGCAATATCATATGTACAACACTTGGCATGGAGAGTAATCATATTCCTAATATGGAAAACTTGGTTGTTATGTTGAGAAAGTTTGGAACATGTGTAATAAATGGGTAGTGACTATTGTGCAAATGCCAGCCAAATTCACATTCACATTTTTTTTTCAGTTTAATTTGTCTGAATTAAATGAGGTAGAGGGATGTGGATAACTATTAAGAATAGCAGCATTAGTTGGGGGTTAAAAGTCTTCAAGAAATTATGGTACAAACAAATTAATTTATGGGTAATTAGAAACTATTTATTAATAATAAAAATTAATTTAGATATCAATAATTTACTAGTTTTTAAAATAATATTTAATTTAGTTAATATAGTAACTAATTATTTTTTATCTATAAAATTAGTTTTTATTTGATGATTTTATTTTACCTTAACTTTTATCTTTTAGTTATACAATACTTCTTAATCATACATCAATTTAAATTATTTGTAATTTATATATGTAAAATATTTTGATGTGGATTGATTAGTAATTTTCTTGGTTAGTGGTGAAAGTTGATTTTGTTGTTAAACAAAATTTATTATTATAAAACATGAGTATTGTAAAACATATCTATTCTGAGTTATATTATTTTGAAGATGTCTTGAATTGAAAGAAATTTGGTTTTGATTCAAGTGGAATAAAAAAAATATGTATGATATTATTTTATGTATATTGTTTGAGCAATTTGTTGGTTGCTTAACTAAAAGTGTATCAATCATCTTTACTGTTGTTAGACCTACACGAGATAATCTCAATACTCTAAGTATAAATAGTTTGGGATTAATAATCTTGATAAGTTTTTATCATAAAAAATAATATTAACCTTAATGAAATGATGATTTTTTTTTAAAGAATCAGCCTATTTAAAATAAAGGTTTGTATATATGTGTACGCTTTATGAGTATGAAAAATCTATTCAATATTTAATTTTTTTAATATTCTAATGTTTTGTATATTTGGAATTGGGTTCGACAGATTTTTTTACTTCTCATTTCTCTAATAAGAATGATTTTCTTTCTTTTATTAAGAGTGATGTAGTCCTTTAGTTAAATTGATTAAACGTGTTGTGATAACTTTTTCTATTTGGGTGATATGGCGTATTAGGAATTTTGCTAAATTTCAAGATAAGATTGATGTTTCTAGAGCTATTTCAAGGTAAGATTGATATGGCTATTAAGTTTTTTTTAATAAATTGATTACTAACATTTTGTATAAACTTTAACTTTAAAATGTATTTATAAATATAATATGGTATATATGATTGCCTAATAACTATTTTTCTTAAACATGTTTTTAGGGGGTTGCTGATAAAAAAAAGTGATTAGGGGTTCAATTCTTATATTGGTGTGTATAAAAAAGTAGTTGTGAGAAGAGGTTTAATCTTTTAAATGGATCTCAGTACTTGAGAAATTAATCATGGATTCTTAGCTAAGAAATACCATAAATTAAAAACAAATATTTAAACTTTTATATAGTAATGTAACATGAAGTTTAGCAAGAATGAAAAACATGAAACTTGGATTTCAGGTATTTCATTCTCCACCCGAATACTTTAATCTGGTGTTGAACATTAGAAATTTTGATTAAAAATTACAATTCAAAATTTCTATTTTAGAATTTACATTCTAAAATATTAAATTTGTATTTCAAAATATATATTCTTAACATGTATTTTTTATTTTAGAATGTACTGAAATACGAAATTACATTTTTTTTTTATTTTAAAATATATATTTCAGAATATAAAATAAAAATATATTTCACATTATACATTCTAAAAAATATTTATAAATATGAAAAATGCATTTCAAATGTACCATTCAAAATGTATCTTTTCAAAAACAATTTTATCATTTCAGCACCACACGGATTTTCACGTTTGAAAATATGGAGGTGCAAAACGCAACTCCCTCTAATTTAATGTTAGTTAGCAACACTTCAAACTTTACAGCCTAAACAAGCATAGGCCAAATATAAAAAAACCCAATTACAGCCCAATACAAGAAAGCCCAAACCATGTCATCTCTTGGATTTCAACCTCTAGCAAGATCATGTCCAAAAAAGATTTAGATTTTAGGCAAATTTCATGGCGACTCAACTCTAATTTAGTTCATTAATATTCAGTTTATTCTTCTAACCTTTGGAACTAAAAATTATTTATTATATTTTATAGTCAAGCAATTTCACCATTCACTGTATGGTAATAAAGCCAATCACTACCATACAACGTAATTCATATCAAATTAAATCTAAAAAAAAAAAAAATTTTTACAATGACAAAATTTACAAGTATTATGAATAATATTCTATAAACCTTGCATGTATTTAGTAGGGATCAATTTGAACATGGTTTAATAATTCTGATAGACATTATATTTGTTGTATTTCTTTTGTTGCCTTTAGACATTATTTGTATTGAGGTGACTAGTGTTCACTCGGAAAGAAATGGAGATAAAATTTTGGTTTGTATCCAACAAGTCACGAGGAAAGAATGATGAAGAAAGGTGCAAAAATAGGCATTTGGGTTCTTTGATGCACTAAAGTGATTGGTAGAGAAAATCATTATTGAAATGTGTTTTTACAATATTATCCTTTGTTTTTTCAAACAAAGCATATCATTGAACAGTTTTTATATTTCATGCAAAGAAATGTTTTTTCAGACAAAGCATGTCATTGAACAATTTTCACATTCCATGCAGAGAAATGCAGCAGAGATTCCCTCAGCCTTTGACTGTCATAAAAGTGGTGGTTGATGAGTGAATGAAATAACAAATAGTGGAAGGAGAGTGAGGGGAGGTGTGTGTTATGAATGCATTGAGTTGAGGGAGGAGGTGAGTGTGTTGTGAAGAATTTGGGCTTGGTGAAGAGGTCCTTGGAGGTTGGTGTTGTGTGGTACAAGTTGGTCATGTGGTGGTGTGTGGCTCCATCGATGGTCCGTTTATGGTGGTCGATGGGTGTGGTTGGTTGTGGTGCGTGATTGGTGGTCGTCGTTGGTCAGTGGTGGATGGTGGTTGTGGTTGGACAGTGGTGCACGGTGGACTCATGTACACAAATAAGAACCTGTAATTGATGGAGAGTTGTGAAAACTCTGAACTTATGGAGGATCATTGTTTTTGTAATGGAAACAACTAGTTTTACACGTTCTAACATGAAATTCACATATGTTCTTACCGAGTGGGAAGGAATATTCTTTGATTCTAGGATATTGAAGGATGCATTTGTACGAGAGGATCCATTGGTCATTCCAGAAGGTTAGTTTAGTGCTCCATTACAAGTGCAAAAAATATTTATTTGGTGACATTGCTTATAAGTAATAAGTGTTAATGGATGGTTGTAGGCAAATATTACCTTGGAGATGTTGGTTTTATGCTCAAAGCCTAAGTTATAACTCCATATCACGGAGTTCGATACCATTTAAATGAGTATTCCCGAACAGGTCCACAAAATGCACGCGAGTTGTTTAATCATCGTCATTCCTCACTTAGAAATGTTATCAAAAGAACATTTAGTGTCCTCAAAAAACAATCCCCAATTATTGCTAATAGAACAGAACTTCATTACTCTATGGACACTGTACTGTTTGGATGTGCTTGGGGGTCCCAACACGAGCACTTAAAGGCATTTTTTTTGGCCCATTTAATTAAAGCCCAAATAGATGACTTGACCCAAATAATAACAGGCCCAAATGGCCCCAAAAGAGGTTTCCCTTAATAGCTACAAATAGATTAAAGGGCAACAAAGAAACAAAAAAATCACCAAATATATAATTGGATCGGTTAATCACATTTATCGCGAAGCTGACAAATATAAACATTTAGAGACGATACTCTACTTATCAACACCCTTAAATTAAAGGGGATATATTAACGAACACTCAAGTGCTAATCATACACTACACACTACACTCATAATTTATACTCTCACTGACTTGGTCGTTGGAGTCTTGTCAACAAGTGAAGCTCCCCTCATTGTGATTTCCAACATTGCAAAGTAACAGTATTGGAAGGCTAACCCAAAGTCCACCATCAAGACCCAACCCAGATTTGTTGGCGAGAACAGACACTATGACCGATATTGTTTTAGCATGTTGTATTCTTCATAACTTTCTTCGCATGGTGGATAACGATGACTCTTTTTTGGAAGAAATTGATCGTGACTCGATGCAAGGAGATATAGATGTGTCACACTCACAAAATCGTGAAGATGACTACAAACTCGGGTCATAAATCAGGGATATACTAGCAAATGAAATGTGGACATGTTATTGTAATAATTAATTTTATGTAACATTCGTGAACTTATATTTATATTGTTGTAAGAACAATTTCATTGTTTAATGTTGGCATTCCACCTTTATTAATATTTACGTATGAAAATATTTATTTTATTGCAAAAGTTCAATCTTTTTATTAGGTTTTATCATGGATCGCAAGAAGGGTATTGCTCTGGAGTCATCTGTAGGTATTTGGGAACACAAAAAAAGGACTACCGACATGGATTTTTTACTACTGAATGCAATGATCGATGAGGCATTTATGGGTAATCGCATTGACGGATAGTTGGACAACCCAGGTTACACAAACATTGTTAAATCCCTACATCAAAGTGGATTGGTAGGGATTACAAAAATCATGTGAAGAACAGGCAAAAAAGCCCTAAGGACAGATGGTGAGAGATCCGTGATATATTTAGTGGACTGAGTGGTTTCGCTTGGAATCAAAGCTCAAATATTTTTTAGGCCAAGGATGAAATGTGGGATGTGTTGATAAAGGTAACGTATTCAACCTGATGTTGACTTATCATATACATTAACCATTAATTATGAATATCAATGTATTTCTTTTCATTAATGAACAAGAAAAACCCATAGCTGCAAAGTGGCGCGTTAAACCCATCAGGCACTACAACTTGATGGAAAACTTATGGGGGTTTGATCATGCTAGCGACCACAGTGAGAGAACAACACTACAGTCTCGATTTGAACTCAACCTCATCATTTTAATGTAGATCTTAACGATCACAATAGGGAGTACATTCCGGAAGAGCCAGATATTGATGTGATCCAATGTGAAACTCCTTGCTCAATTGGCCCTAACATCGATTCATACAGCCCTGGCCCTAATCTGACACCCCCGTCGATGCCACCTCACTCATCCCAACTATTAGGTGGTACTTCTTCTTCTATTAGATAAAAAAGAAAAGCCCCTATGGTGGACGTCATTGATATGCAATTGGAAAGGCTTAATACAAGGTTTGAAGGATTAACTGATATCCTTGAGACAAGCCATAATCAGTTAGATAGCTTATGTCATATTGTTGAGCGACAAGTCATTTCATCTGAGATTGTCGCTTTGTCATCACAGTGAGTGACTAATGCTACAGAAGAAAATCTACAATATAACAGACATCATGTTGTTGCAGAAGAAGAACGAAACTTCATATTTCATGAACACGTGCGCAATATCGACATTCCAGTACTCTAAATCTGATATATGGGAAATGTTAGTGGAGGTGAACATACAAGATGAAGATTTGTTGGATAACTATTACGACTTTCTGTGTGGTCATCCTAATGCGGTGAAACAACTCTTTGGCCTGCCTCTCGAGCGACGAATGAGAAAGTTTGTGAAGATAATGACTACAAATCCCTAAATTATGTAAAACTTTGGTTGTCTTTTATTATGCATATATGATTTTCTTTTCGGATCTGTAATCTTAATTATGACACGAATTTTATGCACATTTATAATATTTATTATGCATAGACTCAAATCCACTCTCACAATTCTCACTTCCTAATCCAAACAAAACATTAATTTCATAGAAAAATAAAGTAATAGATCACTGATACCAAATTAATGTTTACTAGAATAAAAAAAGGTAAGAACTTCTTCTTTTTCTTTTATAGAAAGTACCATCTCCCTGAAAAAGGATCTTGGATTTCATATTTAGAATAGAAGAGTTTGAAAAGGTAAGTTCATATGTATCATCAATATATTACAAAATAAAATTAAGTTAAATAATTTTTTTATTATAATACAAAATTGATTTATTTTTTTAATCCAAATTTTACTTGTATATAGATTTACAAAAAGTCCTCGCTCTCTTGTTATATTCACACTTATTTTTTTTTTATTTCTTCTTGTTTTGAATCATAGAATGTAATTTTATATAATAAAAAATCATGAAATTTTCATCAATCTTCAAAACAAAATGAAAAATTATATAAAAAAAAAAAAAGAAAATATAGGAAAAAAATAGTCACTAAATATATAGTTTAAGGCTTCAAATAGATCACCCTTATTTTTTATTTAATAAGTGAAATTTTCAAAAATTATTAACTTTTTAAAAAAATTAAACTAAAAATAAAAATAAATTTTATATTATAATTTTAAAACAAATTATGAATAAGTCGCACTGAAAAACGCGCAGCCGCCATCTTCTTGGAGCAAGGCTGCCACCACCTTCTTGTAGCGAGGCCCCCACAACGACCACACCATCCCTCTCTATCTCATAGTATTCCATTTTCGATTCTTACTTTAATATTTAACTTTTCAACTTAATCAATAACAAACCATCTTATTCTATTCTAAAATATTCATAATAATCAACATCTAATTATCTTACAACTACTAGGTAACTATAATATGCTTAAAAAACTAGCTTAATATTTTTATTGTGGACTATTAATAATTTTATTTCTTTTTTTTATAAGGTTAATTCAAATATGCTTTTATTCTCTATGAAATGAGTGAGTTCTAATTATTTTAGTCTCTATAAAATGAGTGAGTTTCATTGTTTTTAGTTTTTATATAATTTTCTTAAACTATTGATTTTTTTATAATTATAAACTATCAATTTGAATTTTAATACTATATGACATTAATTGTTTTCTTATATGGCAATCAAAAAGTTAAGTCGTCATCTCAAATTATTCATGTTTTAAAATAATGTGAACATGTTTTATGTTAAAAATATCTTAAAAATTTGTTATATAAAACTATGCGGCTATCTTAAAATAAATATTAAGAACTAAAAACAGTTATTTAAAATTTTATAGACATAAAACCCAAAGATAAATATTTTGTTTAAATTAAAATATATTTTTTTTAAAAAAATAAAAGCAATTATTTCAAATTTTATAAAAACAAAAAGACAAAGATTTTATTTTTCTTTTTGAAAAACTTTCTAACTTTAGAGAGATTAAAAGTATATTTATAATCTAAAAAAAAAATAGGTTGAGGTATAGGAGTGTTTAAGAAAAAATAATACATGTTATTTAAAAACTTTCATGTTAAACATCATTATGTAACTTGATATCTCAGTTAGGTTGACACAAATAACAATAATCATTTGTCATCACATAAAAAAATATTATTAAAAAAATACAAAAATATGGAAAAACTAGACCAAAACTCATATGCTAACAAAAACTATACACAAATAAATTATACATATTCATAAAGAATTTTAAGAACAGACTATATATTATACCAATGAAAAAATTCTCTATAAATAAATTCGTGAATTTTTTTATTTTTTATTTTTTAAAAATACCAATGAAAAAATTCTCTATAAATAAATTCGTGAATTTTTTTATTTTTTATTTTTTAAAATAGTACATATATTTTAAAGTTTAAGTATGTAAGAACATATTTTAATTCTTTTAAAGGATATAAAATCATTAAAAACTTGAATGGGGCCCAGGTAGGGCATCTGGCTTCCCCTGCTTAACTTGGTGTCCAAGTTCCATCACCTATTCATCTCTGTTCTGTCATAAGCTTCCAACAAATCACTCCATATTATATATATATATATATATATATATATATATATATATATATATATATATATATATGACCAAACCCAATTTGCTAAGTTTGCTCAATCATTCAATAATTGCACTTGGGGAGTAACAAACTCTGTTCCACTTGGAGTTATTCTAAAATATCTTCTAACACTTAATTAGCATATATTTGTCAACACTAATTAGCTATTATATAAAATAAATAAATAAAATTAAAGAATCAAGTTAATCAAAAGGACTCAAAAAACCAAAAACCCAATACATTTTCATCCCCATACTATAAATTTCAAATTTCTTCCATGACCATGTCTCACTTTCCTACTAATATTATAACCACTATCTGAAACCATACTTCTTAAATCAAGACTAGTTGGACATTATAAGATCTTGAATGATGTAAAAGTTTTAGGGTTTATGTGATGTGGGACTAGTAATAGTTTCTCTTGTGTTGTTATTTCATGTTCTCTCACACAAATATATGCAACTCAGACCCACCACCACCTCCACAATGGCGGCTTCCGCCTTCTCCAAGTCCGAGTAATGCAGCGTCTGCAGCAGCAGCGCCGTCGTCCTCGCCTCAAACCTCGCCGTCTCCACGCTCCTCTCCGCCTGCCACCGCACTGTGTCATGCGCCACCGGCGACAGCCACTCCAGCAGCTCCTCCACCGCGTCCCGCCACCCTTCCGCCAGCGCTTCCCCCTCCTCCCCCCTCCGCCACCGCCCCTTCAGTTTTGCCGCCACCTTCCGCCTCACCCTCTCCGGCAACATCCCGTAAAACGCCTCCCGAGCATCCTCCCCCACCTTCGCCGGCGCGTGCAGGCACTGCTCCGCAAGCAAAACCACCTCCGCATACCTCGCCGCAAGCCCCGCCCCGCCCACCGTCGACGGCGGCGCCAGCCTCAAAACCCTATTGTTAACGCCATTCATCGGCCTATCAACTCCACGGTTCAAGAAGCGAATCACACCGGTTTTGTTACTACTACCCTTTGGAATTGGACCCGATCTTGTGATCACAGGCTTCTGAGGTGATTCTTCGTAGAGACAGTAGTTCTTCTTGTACAGCTCACGGTGTTCCAAGAGGCAGCAACAACTACCGTTTTCACTGTCTCCACCACCATTGATATTATAGCAGCTGCAATTAGCAATGTACCCTCCAAAAACAGAACAGATTCTAGCGTAGACAATGCAAACTACCTTAGCCATGATTCCAACGGTTTTGTCCAATGTTTGATTCCACAACGAAACTTCCTTGTAATGCTGCACTTGTTTTCTACAGCATGCTATCTCCTCATTCAAGTATTCCAAGTTTTGTTTGGTCCAGTTGTTATAATCACTAGCCTTCAATCTCTGCCTCCTCTTCTCTGAAATCTCCAGTTTCCCCATGGATTCCATGGCGGAATAAAGACTCCCGGTAGAAGAGACAAGCTTCTCCATTTTGGAGATCATCTTATGACTGTTGCGGCAACCGTAACCTAACTTCCGGAGATCGATAAGACCGAGCTTTAGGTCGGCGTAAACAAGGTCGAAGTGTCCGAGGCTACTGTTGGAGCATTTCCGACCGAGCCGCGAGACGGCGTCGGCCGCAGTGTCGAGTTCCTCCAGACGCTCCGCGGCGGCGAGGTTGAGGAGGAAGCATTCATGGTGGGAATTCAAGTAGGTTACTCCTTTCGATTTGATCACCTCGTGATGGAGCTTGGCGATTTCTTGATCGGAGAGAGAGTGGTAGAGGGAGATGAGGCGGCACATGGTTTTTCCGGCATCGAAGGCGTTGATCCCGAGGGCTTTTTCCTCCGGCACGGCCTTGTTACGCCATGCCATGGTGGCAACGACCATGATCACCACCACTTTATTACTTGCTTAGGTTTTTGGTGTTGGTGTTTACGTGTATGACTAATTGGGTGTGGTGAAGTCGAGAACTTTATATATAGGGTGTGGTGGAAGCCCGTTCGAAGGATCTGAGGTTTTGAATATTCCATTGGAGGACGCGTTTGGACAATGGGAACTAAGGATTCATTATATAATTAATTAATTAATTAATTAACTAACTAATTTAAGACGTTTTTAATGTGATTGATGATTTGATTATGGTTTCTACAGCAAAATGCAATAATATGATATTATAGTTTTTAATTTGTTCCCAAGTCAATTCTTCTGTCATACGACAGACATATTTTATATGTTTTTTTTTTCATTTTTTCTCTGTTGTTTAATTCGATGGGGTTAAGGGAGGTGGAAATTAAAAGAGGGTTATATTTTTTTATTGGTTAATTAATATGGCTAGATCATAGGATTATGTACACACTACAGATAGTGAATTGTATACGCGTTAAGTAATTTATGAATATGCTATAGTCACGTAACTTAGGAGACCTAGTTGGTAGTACAAATATACGTGAACTGAAAGTTGAATGATGAAGTGCTTTTTTAATAAAATAATATTGATTGTGATATGAAAAAAATAACTTATAGAAAAGTTGAAGCCTCGTAAATTAACTGAAGTTGAAGGGTTCTTTTTTAATAAATCAAACTAACATTACTGAGTTGAATTAGGCTAATATTGAATTTGAAAATAGAGTTTATATCAAACTAAAGTTAACTACGAAACAAACAATTTTTTTAGGTTTGGGTCGACTACACTCATTTTCCGTCTTAGTTTTTATGGACATTTTTTTTAAATGAAAGTTTTTATATTGTGCATCATTATACAATTTGACATCTCATTTATGTTTTTTTTGTTTTTTTTTCAGCAAAGAATTAATTAAATTAAAATAGAGACACTTTAGGGGAGTCTCAACCCTTATACAAGAACCATAAAACTAATTCTACCAACTATTTAAAATAAACTACTTGACCAAACACACATTGGCTCCAAGAAAACAAACAACCCCAGCAGCCTGCATAATAGTCTTCACACCAACATAATGGTATCGTAATACCTAGTATAGATACACACATCGGACTTTCCTTACTCTTTTAGCTACTCCTAAAAAAGTTGTACTCTAACATCCCAACTAAAAATTACCAGTGGCTACATAGAGCCCTATTACTAGGTTACAATTCCAATCTCAGACTAACACCGAAGCATATAGTGAAATAACCCTTCGTAGCTACACCAGTTCGGAAATTCTTATAAAAACATTAATCTTAAAGCCACTTCCAGCTTAGTCTTCATCTTCATGCCAAAGCCTCCCCACAAAAAAGTGATTCTTTCTTCCTCCACCTTACATAACAATAAAAAACAT
>Ga0123342_1006561_pt1 | contig 16041 bp, 10 predicted proteins | sample Turbeawhitnodule_FD_89960 | JGI IMG/M metagenome (GOLD analysis project Ga0123342, IMG submission 89960) | Root nodule microbial communities of legume samples collected from Mexico - Turtle bean Mexico white nodule | ecosystem: Host-associated > Plants > Roots > Nodule | place: Mexico: Nepantla... | reverse complement strand
ACTGACTTGAGCGTCGGAGTGCAATCGGCCGCTAGAGGCGCCGTTTGTAGTGTTTTCGCAGGTTCGCTCGGACTAATTGGAACGTATTTGCGGAAGACGGAGTTTGACGTGGCGAGACCTTCAGCGATCAAGTCACCGACAAGATCACTATGTTTCTCAAAATTTTAGTCATGATTGAATGAGTTCAAATATCTCAATGAACATAGGACCATGCTTTAAATATGTATGATTTTTAATTGTTTTAATTATATTAAATTATTTAAATCATTTTTTCTTATTAGTGAAAATTTTGAATATATTATTTTTGACTTCTCAAACTTATTCATCAACATCCACTATTGCTAATTCTTATTTATTTTATAAACTTGATGTTAGACATCTCTATCGTACATAAGAAAATAAGAAAGAACTTCAAAACATGGGATTTTAAAACCTTTTAAGAAAGAATCCAAAAAATATGGAGCAAACAAAAGAACCAAAATATCACCTATATATAAAGATTCCAAAATTGGTATAATAGGTTTCTATCTAGTTTGTTCTTATAATTCTTTATGGGTAGATATAGTCTATCTATGTATTGTTTTTATTAACATATGATTTTTGGTCTAGTCCCCCATTTTTTATTTTTTTAATAATAATTTATTTATATGATTACAGATGATTGTTGTTGTTTAAAGTGTCAGTCTAATTAAGACGTCAAATTGCATATTAATGCCTAACATAAAAGCTTTCATGTAAAACTAAATAAATACAAATTTCCAAAAACCAAGAACTCTCATTTATCCTTAGCAGACATCTCATAACTTTTCTAGAACGTTCAAATCTCTTAATAATTTAAACATCTTCTCTATTATCGCTAAAAAATTTCAAATACTTATAGTAACAATTTCACATTCTTTCTTTCAGAAAGTAAATTATGTACTGAATATTTTCAAATAATTTGTTTGCAAGTATTTTATCGTAATTTTATTCGGAAAGATATTTTTTTATTATATTTATTAATATATATATATAGTTAAAAATTTGAAAAATTACACTAATTAAGTTTTATGTGAATTAAATATATATATAACGATCAGTTTTAAATATTAACTCAGAAAATATTAAATAAATATTTAATGCTATTTAATAGAAATATAAATTATATTAAATATGTACGTTACTATATATCAAATAGTATAATTTATTTATTTGTATAATATATAAATTACATAATGCAATAAAATTTGATATTATTACCTATCAAAGTTTTAGCTACTAATATTTTAGATTCTAAATTATTAATTTACAAAGTACTTTATAAATTTTTATTAATAATAGAAACTATTTTGATATCAATAATTTTTTAGTTTATAAAATGGTTTCTAATTTAATCGTCACTAATTATTTTAGTTTTTAAACTTAATTTTTATTTAATGATTTTTTTTAATTGAGAGTTGACTTGAATTCTTTTGTTTTTTAGTCTCTTTGAAATTTTTTATTTTTTTATTTTTTTGTTATTGAGGTTGGCACTATATAAGAGACACCAAGGTTAACCTTCATTCCTCAATCAAATCTTCTCTAACATTGCTTTATTCTACACATTAGAATGGTTGTGAAGGTGTATGGTCCAGACTATGGTAGCACTAAGGGAGTGTTATTGTGTCTGATTGAGAAGGAAGTTGAGTTTGAAACTGTGCATGTTGATGGCTTTAAGGGAGAGCACAAACAGCCTGAGTACCTCAAGATGCAGGTTCTTTTTCTTTCTTTCTTGCTGTATTTTTAGGTTTCCATTTCATCCCTCAACAAGAACATATATGTAACATAAACTTCAGGTCCTTAATGCTTGTTTGTTCTTGTTTGCAGCCCTTTGGATTGTTTCCTGTTGTTCAAGATGGTGATTATGTTCTTTATGGTTAGTCCCTTAACCTATTTTCAGATTTTGTTTTATATACCTTGTAAAATATAACATAAAATCACCTTGATTGTGCAGAATCACGGGCAATACTTAGGTATTTTGCAGAAAAATACAAAAATCAAGGGACAGATTTGCTGGGGAAGACCGTAGAAGATAGAGGTCTTGTGGAGCAATGGCTTGATGTTGAAGCACATAACTTTACTCCACCAATCTACAGCTTGGTCAAAATTTATTTTGCTTCTGTACTAGAGGGTGTTCCAGCAGACCCAAAGGCTATTAAAGAGAATGAAGAAAAGATTGAAAAATATCTTGACATTTATGAGAAAAGGCTATCCCAGACAAAGTACTTGGCAGGGGATTTCTTCAGTCTTGCTGATCTTAACCATCTTCCATTTACTTCTTATTTGATGAATGAAATGGAAAAAGGGTTTATGGTTAGAGAAAGGAAGCATGTCAGTGCTTGGTGGGATGATATTAGCAGCAGACCATCTTGGAAGAAGGTTCTCCAGGACTACAAAAACCCTTATGATGTGCTTAAAGAGATGAATTTAGTCAATTAGGTTGTTCTATCATCTCAGAATAAAATGTTCTCTTTTCTTCTTAATTAGTAGTACTTGACCATATCCTAAGAGTTTGATTGTGTATCAAAGCTATGTAAAAGGCTTTCAGGGTCAAAATAAAAATAAAATGTCATTTTAATAGTTTATTATGTTTCTTCATATATCACACCTTACTCTACTATACTGAATTATGATATTTTAAGCCTATTTTGTCAATAGTTGGAATTTGGAAAACTTACCTAAAATTTAAAAAATTAATAAATTCTGTGTAGATAAGAGTTTGTGGTTAATAAATAAGTTAAAGTATTATATTTAATAAATATAACAATTAATACTAATTAATATTGATAGAATACTACGTTAATATCACTAAATATATATAGAAAAAACGATTTTAATATTGGGAGTAGTTTTCTTGCTAAATCATTTCTAAAAACATAATAAAATTCTATTAAAAATCTCGATTTAATATTATGAATTTCAAAATTTCTATAATTTAAAAACTTTTAATTCTATTTTTCATTATCTTTAACGATCCTCTTATATTAATTAATATATTAAATAATTTATTTATTATATTATATTTAATAATATTAATATTGATAGAATATTACATTAATGACTGCTAAAAAAATACTTAACAACGATTAAAAAAAACTATATAAAAACAATTTTAAAATCGTCGTTAATTATTTGAATGTCGTAAAAAATCAACTCTTTATAACAATTATTTTAAAACCATCATTATAAAAATATATTCGACGCGTATAAAAATCTTGTTATTTTAAAATTTAAATAGAAAAGAAAACTTTAATTTTAAAGATGATTTCAAAAAACCGTCGTGTTATAAATGGTATCATTCAAAAAAAGTCTCCCGACCTCGATGATATTCGCAGTGTAAATTTCAATTAAAAAAAGTCATATAGAATTTTAATCACGGACATAACCATAATAAAATCTTATCTTTTATTTAAACACAGACAAAACTTTCCTTAAAAGATAAAATTGTCCTTTTAACTCTATCAACGTATTTTTATTATTTTAGATATATTCAATCATATATTAAATATTTTATTCATTTTCACACTAATTGAAACGCATAAATTATAGTAAATCATATCATTGCATTAATTAATTATAAATTGATATAAACAGGGATGAATATGTTGATTAATAAAAGAAATGCCTTAAATGTTAATCTGGCGGTGCATAAAAGTTAAATTTAATTATTGTTAAGTATTTAAAATCAATATCTTATCTTAGTTAAATTAAAACTACTTAAGATAAATTATTCTACGCAGTGTTCTTTGTTGATATAAAAGTTGTAAAAAACAATAATATAATTACAAACTAAATTTCAAGTACTTAGGTTCAGTATATATAATACATATTCATTGAGTTTGGATAACAATACCAATGATAAATTTTCTTTATAACTGAATCAAACCCTATTCAATCCAATCATCTTTTATGTTACTACTTTATTAATTAAATATATATTTTTATTATCTCACCAAAGTCAAGATCCAACCTTACTAAATGGAAAGTAATATAAATCCAAACAACCCAAAGCTAGTTAAGATGTTATTGACAGCGCGGGTGTTGCGACGTTGGTGTAGGAGGGGAAGGAGGAGAAACATTGGAAGAAAAGAGGAAGAAGAAAACAAGAAAAAAGATCAAGAAGTGTTGGTGTAGCAAAACAAAACCGGATTAACTCATTTCGATACCTTACTAGAATCCATGATTCAATCAAGAAGAAATAAAGAAGATGACGAACAATAAAAGAAAGAGAAAATGATTATCATGTTAATGTTAGAAGCTATTGTGAAGAGAAAGAATTTTATTTGATATTTGTTATTGATACAAGAGTGTATATATATATATAATTGCATATATGTAGAGGCATGCATACATAATTATCTAATATCTCCTTCTTAATGTTATGGTTTATCAGTAACCGTAAGTTTACTACGAAAACTAGTGAAAAAAAGTTCCAAAACACTGGTTTTGTTAAAACATCCGCCACTTTAAATCTAGCTATGAATTAACTTAACGTGTTTGTTTTTTAATGTAATCCCTAACGAAGTGGATATCTAATTCAAAGTGTTTTGTACAAGAATACATTATTGCATTTGCATTATTGTGTAGTTCATGAAGAAGAGATTGAAGCCAAATAACCTCAGTTAGAAACACCTCAGTGTTGCTCCTTGAAATTACCTTTTGTTTATGTGAAGACCAAGCTATGATGTTTGATCCAAGGTAAACATAATAGCCGGTGGTAGATTTTTTGTCATCACTGTCACTACCCTAGTATGCATCGCTGAAGGCAAGAATATATGTATAGGTGCTCCATTTGATGAGTAAAACATACGTTTTTGTTCTAGCAAGATACCGTAAGATACGTTTAACTACTTTCCACTGGTGTTCCTGTCGATTTTGCCTGAATTGACAAGCTTTGATAACGACATGTTAGAGCTTGGGGATGTGTAATGAGAATGTATTGTAGTGCACCGACTACAGAGCGATATAAAGTGGAGTCTTGAACAGCAGGTGAAACATCCTTTTGGAGGAGAAGAGTGGATTGCACGGGAGTTAGAATAGGGTTAGCTTCCTGCATTTCTATTCTTCGTAGAAGATCAATGATGTATTTTGTTTGAGACAGAAGAAGAATTCCACCATTGAGATGACTTCAATGCCAAGAAAGTAATGAACATGTCCCAAGTCTTTTATAGCAAAGAGGAGCCCAGTTTTTGTATCAGAGCTTGAATCTCGTGAGCAGAAGACCCTATAATTATGATGTCATCTACATAGATTAAAATGAAAATAGTATAAGAATTGTGAAACTTAACAAATAGGGAGTTATCACTCTTTGTGAAATGAAAGCCAAAAGTTTCTAGAGTAGAACTTAGATTTTGAAACCATGATCGTTGTGCCTGCTTCAAGCCATGTATAGCCTTTTGAAGCTTGCAAACAAGTTGGGGAGATGAAGACTCGAAACCTGGAGGTTGATGCATATATACATCTTCTTGAAGCTAGCGGTTGAGAAAAGCATTGTTGACATCGATTTGGTGTATTGGCCATGCAGCAGAGACAATGTGTAGAAAGGACAACATGAATGGTGGATGCCTTTACAACAGGTTTTGTTGTAGTTGCATCCTACAATTTGACTGAAGCCTTTTGCGACAAGATGTGCCTTGTTCCTTTGAAAAGATTCGTCAACATTATATTTATTTTTTAATATCCGGAGGGAGGAGGAGTAAGGAACCATGTCTTGTTCCGGATAAGGGCACCATATTCTTTTGTCATCGCTCTAAACCAATTGGGATAGTGAAGTGCCTCTTTGATAGTAGCAGGTATAGAGGAATTCAAAACAATATTAGTAATAAAAGTTTTTGGTTTAAAAACACCTGCTTTGGATCGTGTTATCATAGGGTGATTGTTTTTGGTATTAGCAGTGGTGTAAGCATTAAGAGAATAATCAAAAAGAGTAGATGGCATGTTATCAAAAGAATTATTAGCGAAATTATTATTTGTGGAAGGAGAGATAGGTAAGTTATTACTGCGATCATAGGATGATGGTTTAGATAAAACTAAAAGCATTTTATTAAGATATTTAGTAATGATGTCGTGGGAATCATTCTTTGTTGACCAAGATGTTTTGATGTCTCCAAATCTATGTAGAAAACTTGAAAACCTTGTTGATGTATGTGTGTGTGTTGTCTAGTAGTTTTTAACTTGTTAATTCACTTCTTGAAATGATCCAAGCTCATTTGAATCTTTATCTCTTTTGAAAGAAGTGTTTTCTTAAAAGATGAGAAATTTTTATTCAGTTGTTTTTCAATTCAACCAGTTGACAAAAGCTGTTACTCGAGGATTTGAGACTAAGGCAAGTTTTTCAACCTGTTGAATTGTCGAAAAAACCTGTTGTTTGACACTTAGTGGTTTTCAAAATGATTTGAAAAAACCGTGCTTATTTTGTCTTTGTTGTCAAACAGAAACAATCGGTTATTTGGATAAAACAACTGTTTTTTTTTATGAAAACCTAAACAGGAAAATTATTTCAATCGATTGTTTTGGAAAACAACTTCTTGTTTTCATAACAGAATTTTGTTAAGTGGTTTGAACTGATTTTAAATGATTCCAACTACTTCTGGTTTTTGTTCTAATAGTTTTGACCACTTGATTGAGTTTATATAAAAGTTTTTGACATTCTTTTCAAGACTTTAAGAAAGAGAGATTATCAAAAATGTTTTCCAAGAGCTTTGGATCATCTCAAGTGTGTGGAATAGGATTGAGTTGTGTATACTTATGAACTATAGCTTTGTAGTACACAAGTGTATCCTATTCTCTTCTCTTTAAACATTGTAGTTCTGTGTGTATTTGTATAAGGCAGATTGAGAAAGGGTTTTTGAAAATTGTGGTGTTGCCAAGGAGTGGTATGTGTTCTTGAGGATATCATCACTCTTGGTGTGTGTTTTGTAATCTAGGTTTGATTACATAGTGAATTCTTAGTGGTTAGCTGAGGACTGGATGTAGCTCTTGGTTAAGAGTGAACCAATATAAACCTCTTGTGTGATTCTCTCTATCTTTACTCTTATAAACTATTTTAACTTGGTTTCATATTCAGCTGGTATAAACAACCGCTTGTTTCGTGAAAACAACAGGTTGATCTTCTGGAAATAACCTTAAAATAGAAATTTTATTGAGTTGAATTGAAAATCAATTGGTTGACTTTTTAGAACTTTTCACTCTAGCTTTAAACTTTGCCAAAATCTTGTGAAAACAATTCACCCACTCTTTTTTAAGCCACTAATTCTAACATTCTTAACAAAATTGTATTGAGTTATATTGTAAGGGAAAAGTTCTTCTTGAAAAAGAACGTGACGAGATATAAAAACCTTACCAGAAGAATAAAGACATATATAACCTTGATTATGTATATTGTATCCAAGAAAAATGCAACCGGAAGAACGAAAATCAAGTTTGTTTGTATTATGGATAAGTGCCTAATTTCAGTAATATTTCATATTAAAATATAGACACTTATGAGGATTTATTGCTAATTTACATATAAAATAATCCTTAATTTATGAATTTATACCTTTTTACACATTTTATGATCTTTATTTGAATAAGAGCATTTTATTCCCAAATTTGGTGTTAATTACAGGTTTCTAAAGAAAGATTGAAGATTTTGAATAAAGAGGAATGATTTGAGCTAAAAAGAGTAAGTTGGAAGGTCCCAGAATGGAAAAAAAAAGTATTGAAAAACCAATTTTGCAACAGGAGATTCTCGCTCAAGTGAGAATGTTCTAGGATTGTTTTTGGAAATTAACGCCTTTCTCGCTCAAGCGAGAATTCTTCGCTTGAGCCAGAATGCGTCAGACAGATTGGGTTTTTTTAGGGATGGCAAAGCGGACCAACCCACCCCGCACTTGGCCCGCCCCACGTAATGGATGCAGGCTAGATTTTCTGTCCCGCCCCGCATAAGGGCCAGCCAGCAGGTTTGCTGACCAGCCCACATTCAAATTTGTTTTGCTGGGGCGGAACGGAAGCAGCGACGCGAAGGGCGACAACAGTGACAACAATGACGCAAAGGAAGACAACGACGCGAAGCGGCAGCAATGATGCGAAGGGCAACAGCAGTGGCGCAAAGCGGCAACGCGAAGTTGCATATTGGAATGAGGGAAACGGCGTTGGAGAAAACCTAGCGTTGGCGTTTTGGTTTTTGGATGGATTGAAAACCTATTTTCATTTTTGCAATGCACTCCTCTCTTCTCTTCCACTGCCAGCACATTTTTTTTGTTTTGTGGGTTAGCGGGTCAGCCCGCCCTACCCCGCTTCTGGCCCGTGCAGGATGCAGGTTATGCGGGGCGGGCTAAAACGGGTTTGCGGGTTGAAAAGGTGAGCTTGCCTCGCTTTTTTTACTAGCGGCCGGCCCGCACGGGCTGCCCTGCTTTGCCATCCCTAGTTTTTTTTTATGTTTTATCACTTATCCCATCAACGCGACACAGGAAGCAACCTAACCCTAGAAAATTAGGTTAAAAAAGGGTCTAGAGGCTCAATCCTAGTGTGCCAAATTGAGAGGAAAACACCATAGAGTGAATTGTAACCAAATTGAGAGAATGGAAGGTGTTAGAAGTATGCGTGGCTAATTTTACCCTTTGAGATTGGGAGTAATCTGCTCGAACTCTTATGTATTGAGATTATATCTTATATTAAAATATTCATGTTTTGATTGATTATTGGTATTTTTGTTTTACTTTTAATTTTCCCTGATAAATTGAGAATCTTAAATTTGTCTGGAAAGTATTTTTAGGGTTCTGACCTAAACAACAATACTTAACATAATTGAGTGCTAGGAATAGACTTGAAATGTTAATTGTTATTAATGTTTGAGCTTCATTCTAAGTTGTTCTTATAATTATACGAGGGATCGATAGTTAGGGAACATTCTTAAGGATTTTATATGTGAGGAATCGATATAAATGATTTTTATATAGGCATCAATTTCAATCAAAGAACTAAATATTAACATGCTAATCAAAATACATGAGAGTGAGAGAGAGGAAACCCAATCCTTATTTTTCTAATTGAAGCAACAACTCTTTGAATTGTTTTCTTGTTAATTCTTGCCATCATAACAATCCTCAAACCTACTTTTATTATTTTGTTTTTATATAAAGCGAGTATTATACTTGATAATTCATTGTTCCTTGTGGGATCCAAATATTACTTCTGACAACGGGGTGCACTTGTCGTAAAAAGCCATCAATTATATGGGCGTAAAATAGGGTAGCATGCACACCCAAAACTTTTTAAAGTGGTGTACTCTAGAGCATGTTTAAATAATATTTCATGAGGGGATTTGTTACCAATAATAGGGGAAGGGTGTTGATAACATGAACAACAGTCATGAAGACTTCTGCCCAGAATTTAATAGGTAATAAAGCTGAAGAAAGAAGGGTAAGTCCCATGTTTGTGACATGCTTGTTCTTTCGTTCTATTGAGTCATTTTGATTGTGAGTATGAGGACAAATGAGACGACGATGAATTCCAAAATCATTAGTAAATTGTTTGAAACATAAGAACTCTTTTGCATTGTTAGTTTGTATTGCTTTTAGTTTATATCCAGTTTGAGTTTTAGCAAAAAAATTGAACTGTGGTAAAGCAGTATAAGCTTGAGATTTATTATGAATAAAAAATAGCCATGTATATCTAATATAGGAATCCATAATAGATATATAATATTTTGAACCATTTGAAGCACAAACAGAAGATGATCCCAAATATCAATGAAAACCAACGGTAAAGGCACAATATATTGTGTATCAGAAGCGTGAAAGGGGTTGTTGTGACTTTCCTATCACACATGCAGTGCAATATTGTTTCTTAAAATTGTATGGGATATTATAGAATTTTAAAACTCTTTGAACAACAGGAAAAATATTGTGTCCAAGTCTACTATGCCATAATTGTAAATGAAGAACATTAGGTTTATAGCAGGTATAGTTAGCACTGTAAGATAAAGAATCATTGGATGAAGGGAAGACATATAGACCGTCTTTAACTACTCCTTGAAGTAAGATCTTATGGGTGTCCTAATATTTAACGAAACATGAGTGAGGCAAAAATTCAAAATAAATATGATTATCTTTCGCAAATTGAGTAATGTTAATCAAGTTCTTTGTAATATTTGGAACATGCAACATATTACGCAGAATAAACTTTTTATGTGTGTCTGGTGTAGTGTAAAAGGAAAAACTCGTATGCTTGATGTTCATACCTTGACCATTTCCAATCTTTAAAGATTTTGATCCATGGTAAGGCAGTTTGTTATAAAAAAAACAGATGAGTCTTTAGTGACATGATGGGTGACTCCACTATCGAGGTACCAAAGTGGATCTTCAGTGGTTGAAGGAGCACCCAAAATGGAGGGTGTGGAGGCTTCATCGACTGAGAATGAATATTGAGACACATTAGTAGCAAAAGAATGAGTGTTAGGTGGATCAAACCTATGCCAACAGGTATCAACAGTGTGTCCAGGTTTATGAGAAATTTGACAAAAATGTTTGATGTTATGCCAAGGTGCAGGTGGACAGTAGGGTGAACGAGTGGTGGGTCTTGATCCAAGGAAAGAAGTTGTAGTTTTGGGATGCAGAGCATGTGTTTGTGTGCGACTATCGCGAAACCCTTTATTGTGAAAATTGGATTTGTTCTTGTTTGGACAAGTAGAGAACCACGGTGTAGTAACATTATTTGCTTGAATAATGGAACTTTGCAGAACTTTATGTTTTTCAAACCTTTCTTCTTTAGCAAGGAGTAAAGAATCAATCTCGTCAACAGAGTAGGGATTAGATCATGAGACAATAGAGGTGAAGAAACCATTGTAGTCCTCCAATAAGCCATTCAAGATTGCATCTATGTGTTCAGTAGTAGAAATGGAAGCACCTACGTGCCTTTCATCCGAATTTCATTCTTGCTTAAATTTTTGGAGGACTTGGTAGAAGCTAATGGAGGAAGTGGATTAAGGAGAGTTCCAATGAAGTTATGGTTTCCTTGTAGGTGCATGAAGAGTAGGGAGAGTGGTTGATTGGGCCATATCACTTGAAGAGATGAAGAAGAAGACCAAAGGTGTCTATCCTAAAGAGGTTTAGACAAGGGAGTGAATAAGCAAGCAACTTGGCAGGATAACACTCATAAATTGATCTTTGAAAAGTTAAGTCAAGCACCTTAATTTATAGCAGAGAGAGTTGAACATTTTGGAGCCAAAATTTGAAAATTCAAAATAAAACTCTCCAATGAGAAGGTACCATGTGGACACATGCTTTCCATGTTTAGCTCACACCTTCCATGCTAAATTCTCTCCATTCCTAGGCTGCCATGTAGGCGTCCATGTGCTCCATGTCAAGGTAATTTTTGTCCTCTATCATACCTTAGGTGTTTTAGCATTATATTGGGCTCAAAGAAACCCAATTGTTACCCTAACTAGTCACTTTTAACCCTAACTATACCTATTTTACTATTAGTTCAAATACAAGCCTAAAAACCTATGTTACTTTGCCCAAATATTTGGTCCAATTATTTTATGCTACTAGGCCCAATACATGGCCCATGAAATTCTAAACAACTTTATACAATTTATTTAAACTAAAGCTTGGCCCAAAAATAATGTTGACCAGTCAGACGAAACTCAGTCTTTTTGTGTTTTCCTAGACCAATATTTGCAAATAAATCCATAAACAGACTCTAGGTCTTCATCCTCCTTATTATGTGGTTATGTGGCTGAGGGCCCTATCATCACCTATGGCAGAGAGTGAATCGACAGTCATCTTGATGTCAAGTAGATAGTTGACAACGAATCTTTCATTCTTTGATGAGCGTAGAAGAAAAGGAAGCTTTTTTTATAGTTTCCCACGCGTGTGATGCGTAATAAGTGGATAAACTATTCCAAATAGCAGCAAAGGATTCAAGACCAACCATTTTGGTGAAGATGGAAAAGGACATTAATGCAAGCAACCACGCTACAAATTGTTAGAAATGATGGCTTAAACAAGAGGGGGGGAGGGGATTGTTTATGAAAGTTTTTCGCAAATAAAGATTAAGAATGGAGTTCTTTAATGAATTACAGAAAGAATAACCAGAGAAGCCAAAAGCAATGAACAATTAAAACTATTATCAGTAAAATAATCGATTAATATTTCGATATAACCGATTGTTTATATTACAGAGATAAAAGCAAGTATAAGTAGTTTATAAGGCAAGAATATTAACCGGTTGAAATATGAAATAACCGGTTGATTATGACAACAAATCAAATATCAAACATATTATAATAGAGAGAGAGATAGAGAGATTCACACAATCAGATTATACTGCTTCACTCAACCCTGAGCTACATCTAGTCCTCGGAACAACCTCTGAGTATTCCACTAGTAATCAAAACCAGATTACAACACACACCACAGAGAGGTGACTTTGAATCCCACAAAACCTACTCACCCTCTTTGCACCAGCACACACTCTAGTCAGAATCTCACTGACTTTACAAGATTTTACCAACACTTACACAAGTTTATCAAAGTACAATTACAGGAAACTAAGCAAGAATAGAAAACACCTGGAATTATAAAACCAGAAGTCCTATGATCAGTTCTTGCACCAGAGCAAAGCTTTAATAGCAATCTTGCTAAACTTTGAAAAACTTCTTTCAAAAGCAAATCTTAATACTCTCTCTTGATTCCACAATACTGGTGTTAAACTTGTATATAAAACATTTGAAAGAAGACTATATTTATAGCTTTTGAAATCTAGCCGTTTAAGGCAACATAACAGAGTCAAATCAGTTTTGTTCTCATTTAAAACAGTTGAAAAAAGTTTTAAAAAAACTGTTAGCAAAGCATTCATTTCACCGGTTGAAACCACGATTTAACCGATTGAATGGGTCAGGTAGTTACATAACCAATTCCAAAAACAGTTTCAAAACTTCTAGCTAGCTAAGTGACAAACAACCAATTATTTCGAAAAATCAACTGGTCGTTTTCCCTTTGCTTGGAAAAACACTTAGTTTCTTAAAACAGATTTAATCAAGCTTTGTGTAGGCTTCAAGGACTGATCTTAACAAAGATTCTAAACAGCTTAATCTAAACCCAAACCTAGAAAGCAGTACAACTTCAGGCTTCATGTGGATTTGATACATCAAAGCTCCGATCTTCAACAATCTCCCCCTATTTGATGGAGACAAATCCTTTGGATGCTTTTAGGAATGTTCTTTGTTTAGAATCTGTTGAATCCTGCATTCATTGAGCAAACACAGGGTAATCTAATCCAAAACAGATAAGCACCAGAAACTAGTTCTCACTAGGTGATTTCCAAAAGGAACATCAGCCAAATCAGATGAGTGCAAATTTTGTAAACCAAAAATAACAGTTTAACATACTTCAAATTTAAACCAGTTAAAGTAGTACATAGCAACAATGTTCAAACCAAAATAAGTGTTAAACATTACAAAACATTTCAGACCAATACTAATAACTGATCTTGTTTGTCATAGTGCAAGTATGCAGTGTTGATTGTGGGTTCTTGATTCTCAGTTTGGAGGAACCTTGACGACACATTGTCTCCTTCCAAGAAATGCATCAGGTTGAGCCCTCACAGAGTAGCAAAGATATGTTGTTTCCAAACAAAAAAGTTCTCATTGTTTAACTTGAGTGTGATTGGAATGGAGAAATGATACAAAGGTGGTGGCGCAATGATTGAAAAGATGGACTGAGAAAGATCAGAGGAAGAAGAAGCAGAAGATATCATAAGAGAAAAATAGCTCTAAATACCATGTTATAAACTATTATGAAGAGAAAGAATTATATTTGATATTTGTTATTGATACAAAGGATAGAAAGAGTATATATATATATATATATATATATATATATATATATATATATATATATATATATAATTTTAGACATGCATACCCATGTATGCAGAAGCATGCAGACGTAACTATCTAATAGTTAATGAAAGTGAAATTATATTTTTTGAGTTTACGAAAAAGAACGAATAAAAACTATATCTTCATTACAGGAAAAAGAAGTAGGTCAAAACATGTTAAAAAAAAGCAAAAACTATCCAAAAAGAACTTAATAAAGGAATTAAGCTTAACAGATAAGTTCATTATATTTAAGATGGTAAATATACTCTTCACAAAAAGGTAAGCCTTTAATTAGTTTATTATTTTCTCTTGTTTTTCCTTTGTAGTTGATAATTGGTGATTTTCAGCTTTTGATCTTCCTCATGTCGAGCCCTTATCAAAGTCGGATCAAACTTTTGATATTAATATGTTATTTGAATTGTGAAATTTTCAATACAATTAAATTCAATAGAAAAAGGTTGAATGCTTGCTTCCCCAAATTTGTCTTATTTGCTAATTGGAAATGTATAGCATAATCAATTTTCATAATAGTATGCTAATTTTAAACCATTTTTCCATAATATTGTGTAATGATTAGACACTTTGTAGAGAATTATATTGAGCAAGGGCTGAATTGATGAGAAAGAAAATAGAAGGGACTTAAATTAGTTAATATCATTTTATTCTAATATAATTCTTCTAGGTTGATAATACTAAATAATTCTGCCAAAATATTTCAAAGACTTAAATTAAATAAATATTCCATTTAATTTTTTTAAATATTATTAAATATTTAAAATAAAAATGTATAATGTGTCAAACTTTTTAAACCTTAAAAAATCATTATTTTCTTTAATTTCTGAGGGGTCTAACTGCGTGTTCTCTTTCTTTTTCTTTCTTGCAGCTACTTTAATACGTTGGGCTCAGTCCATGCCCATAATCTTTTTAAGGGTTTTATTTTTGGAGAATTTCATTTTGCACCCCATGGTTTCTCCTACATCCCATGTGGTTGTTTAAAAGACAAAATTAACCTTCCACATTCCTATTTGTATGTCTTCTCTCCACTCTTTTCTTTATTACATAATAATAAATAAATATAAGATATTATAAGGATATCTGAACCCTATTATAAAATAATAGGTTATGTATGTGCATAAAAAAAAACAACAATCATTGTAGTTGTTATTCTATTGGTGTTGTCCCTAACATTGATTGTGTTATTGTATCCTCTCTTCTCAATTTGTTCACATTTCTTCTCTGCTTTAAAAAAATTACTCCCTCCATAAAGTAGATTTTTCACTTTATTCTTGTACATACAATTAAAATTATAGAAAATAAATTTAGAAAGTGTTAATTCCAGAAAACTGGTTTCCCAAACATACTTTCGAGAGGTCCATGTCTAAAGAATTTGGTGTATGAATAAATTAAAAAATATATATCAACATTCTTGTCCAAGTAGTAATATGTTTCTAAGACATGAAAGCATTGAAGATAAGAAAAAACATTTCCTTTTTAGTATAAACGATGAGTATCTTTCGTCATATGGAATCAAACTAGATAGGACTATTATAAATATGTAAAATTGAAGATTGGATTCAAGTCACGAAATTGTTTAAAATTTGAAGACTAAAATTACAGAGAAAAAGAGACTAAAGTGGTCAATCAAGAAAGAATTTAAAGAAAGCGAAAATTAAAAATTAGCTAATTATTTTTTGTTTTGTATATATAAACATACATTTCTATTTCTGTGAAGGATATTTTTTTGTAAAAGGTAGATATATGTTTGGTAAAAAAAAGGGTGTGTTTTTAATCATGTCTTTAGCCCATAGGAGAAAAACTCTGAATGTTTAGTCACTTTCAAAGTAGCCTAATTTTTTTCATTATCAATAATTTTCTAAAATCATCAACAGTATTCCAAAAAATTGAAAAGTATGTAATAAGACAATTAGTGAAGAGCATCAAACCTCAACTTGACTTAGACAAACAAAACTTAGACTCAAAAATGGTGGTGAAGGTGTTTGGTCCAACTTATGGATGCCCCAAAAGGGTGGTTGTGTGTCTGATTGAGAAGGAAATCGAGTTTGAAACAGTGGATGTTGATCTCTTCAAGGGAGAGCATAAGGAACCTGAGTTCCTTAAGTTGCAGGTTCAATTTTTCTTTTGCAACTTATTTT
>Ga0123342_1006560_pt1 | contig 16043 bp, 5 predicted proteins | sample Turbeawhitnodule_FD_89960 | JGI IMG/M metagenome (GOLD analysis project Ga0123342, IMG submission 89960) | Root nodule microbial communities of legume samples collected from Mexico - Turtle bean Mexico white nodule | ecosystem: Host-associated > Plants > Roots > Nodule | place: Mexico: Nepantla... | reverse complement strand
TCGTAATGATTGTTGTGCCTTTCGAGGTGTCAGACATTAAATTTAACGGAATGACGGGAGGTTCGCATTAGCGAAGAATATTTTCGGTTAGGCATCGGACAAGCGGCCTGCCTGCATGGAGCATTAAAACCTTAGTGACCAATAATATTCTAAGAATCGTATAATTGAATGTACATTTTTCAAAAAGTAATTGTTATTTTAAGGGATAGTCAAAATTGTCGATAATCCGTTAACCATGTTAAATCTTATAAAAAAAAATCAAACTGCGGGTAGTACTTAACGAAATTAAAATTGTCGAAACCGTTAAATATATCTCGGTTAAATTTTTTATTATTATAGTGTGAAAGTCACTAATTGAAATTTAATTTCCATGAGAAAAGAATACTTGAATTAATAATGATAAACATCTATCTTATTTTTTTGATCAATTGAGGAAGAAAAAGGAAAATGATGTTTGTAATAGAAAAGAAGTGAAAGATAAGAAGAAGATATGATGAAAGATACATAAAATTAATGAAAAAAAATGGACATAGGTTGAGTATTTGTTCTTATTAAATTTGACTATTCAAGTGGTTTCAAATTAAAATTCGTGTTTAAGTTGTTTGAAAATAATTAAATTACACTTTCTTTCTTTTTTATGTTTAATATCTGTGTGTATTTAATATTATTATTTCTATTTTAAAAACACACTGTTTTCTTTTACTTAAAAAAACATTAAATATCAATTAATTTAAATAATAATAATAATAATAACTGATTAAGATAAATACTATTTTATAAATTAAAAATATATTAATATTTAAAATATTTTTTATTATTAATAAAAATTTATAAAATAGTTTTTAAATTTTATTTAATATAAACTACTAAGATTTTAGATACTAATTATTTTATATTTTAAAATTAATCTTTAATTATAAATTAGTGATTAATAAATTTTACTAGCTAAAATTTTAGTAAATAATCTTAAATACAAATTTAAAAATAAATTTATAAATTTATATTAATAATATAAACTATTTTAGATATCAATAATTTTTTAATTTTAAAATAATATTTAATTTAATAAATATTATAATTATTATTTTTTTAAATTAGTTGTTTTTTTTAGTATTTTAAGTGTAATATGTATTACAATTTTATCTAATATTTTATTAAATATAAAATTTATTTTTTCTTAAAGAATATCAGAGGAGTATGGTTTACTCTAAAAAACACGAAGTATCAATTTTCAAGTTTTTCAGCAATTTGATTTAATTTCTTTTTTTTTACTTGCTTTCTAAATTTATGATTTAATATTCAAAATGCATTTTTACATAAGAAAAAAAGTTTTATTACATTTAAAAAAATTAATGCCTAGAGATAAAAAAAAATAGTAGTTATATTACATTTTGGCAACCATACTCAAGATAATATAATAGAGTATTACATTAACATAGTATAATTGACATAATAAGCCAATGTTATCAATATCAGTGCAACTTATTAAAGACATTTATTTTAATAAAAGAATTTTTTTTATTTATAATTGAATTTGAATTATTAATAATATATATTTAGATAGGGCAAGTCTAGGATTCCATGCTATAGCAAATCCAAGGCCTCAAAAGAAGCATCATGCAATATTTATCTATTGTGCCAAAACCTATTTTTTTGGGTGACTAATTAATTAATAATTATGAACCTTTTAATTTAGTTTTATGTTTAGTTAACCAAGACACAAAAACAAAACACATGGTTATTTCACATTGTGCTCCATTCTCCAAAAAGGTTAATCCTTCAAACCTAATCTTTGTGAGGGAATCTATTCAACACAAGGACAAAGTAGAGAGGTACACCAACATCATTTGTCAATAAACTAATGCTAATCACATTTAATCACTTTATCTTTCTTTTCCTACAATCTTTCCATATTATTCTTTCTCTTAACCAAATGTTAGTTGGATTATTGTTCCTCTTCTTCTACTACATGATTAAGATCACATTAACCAAATAAAAATGTGTTTTTACAATGAAATAATATAAACATAAACTACTAGAAAATTATTAAATAAAAAATAATTTTAAATAATTAATTATTATATTGACTAAATTAGATACTATATTAGAGACTAAAACTGATTTATATGTTTATTATTGAATAAACAATTTATAAATTAATATCTAATTAGCTACCAAGTTTTAACTACCAAATATTTATATTTTTAAAGTTGGTAGTTGAAACCTTGATAGTTAATTATTTAGAAAATATTTTTCACACTATAAAAAAATCATGAAATAAAAATCAATTTTAGAGATAAAAATAATTAGTTGTTATAGTGATTAATTTAGAAATCATTTTAGAAACTAAAAAAAAATTCGATTTCTAAATTAGTTTCTATTATTGTAAAATAGTTTCTAAATTGGTATCTAATTAGCTATCAAAGTTTTAACTACCAATTATTTAGATTCTAAATTTGGTAGCAAAAACCTTGATAACTAATTAGGTACCAATTTAGAAAACATTTGACAATAATAGAAACGAATGTAGAAACCAAAAGTTTTTTTAGTTTTAAAAATGGTTTCTAATTTAGTTACTATAACAACTAATTATTTTTGTCTCTAAAATTGATTTCTATTTCATGATTTTCTTGTAGTGTTAATAATATAAATTAATTTAGATACTAATAATATTTTAGTTTATAAAATAATTTATAATTTAGTCAATATAACACATTATTTTTATTTTTAAAGTTAATTTTTATTTAATAATTTTTTATATTTTTAATTTTTTAGGAAAAATACATTTTATTTTATTTTTTAGTTGCTTAGAAGTATCTATAGTATGGTCAATTATTTGAGGCCATGCCTATTGGGCAATGGATGAAAACAAAAGGTTGAAGGATATTTGAACTTATATTAACATTGGGACAAAATGGAAACAATTTAAAGATTGAAATAAAGGAATCTTCCATTCTAATAGTCCAATATTTTGAAGAACATGGTGAGAGGTGGTAATAGAAAATTACAAGTAGATAAAAAAACGTAATGAAGATTTTTTGTTTGTGATGTGAAAGTGAATGAGAGAGAAGAAAGTGTGGAAACAAAAGAGTGGGAAGGGGTGTCAGCAACCTCTGAAACAGCACAAGTGAAGAGACCAAAAAAGCAGAGAAAAAGTGCTTTCACAAAACGCACTTTTCAGGTTTTCATGCCTTTAAAATATTAAACCTCTTTTCATTTTCCAGCTATCAACTTTTTTCTAAAATCACACACTAATTATATATAATATTTTTAGAATTTAGAGACTAATGATAAAATAGGTAATTAAAATTACTAGTAGCAGAGACCTATAGAACTATTGAAGTTTTCTTTTCCTTCCTTCGGTTAGTCAGGTTGTTGGATGATGAACTGAGGTTCTTTTCGTCCTTCTGCTTCTCCTTTGGCATTCGGTCTCGGATGAACACCGAATGGTGGGGTACTTGCGAAGGCACTCCGACGCTCAAGTCAGTAAAGCGGGTGATCAGTACTCTGGTAGGTGAACAGTAATAAATGTCGTACATTTCTTCTTGGGATGTGTGCTATTTATATTATTCTAATGAGCTTACCTTATTGGACCTGATTAGCGGAGTGGATCTCGCTTAGGATTGTATTACCTAATTTTTAATAACGGATTAACTTCACTGATCTTGGTTTGAGCGTTAACGGTAGTATGGGTCGGTCGGTCGGCCGTGGTGATTCTACTCGTCTTGGCCAAGCTTACCTGGCTTCGACTAAGTCTCTTAAGTCTCGGTCGCTTCGACCAAGACTCTCAGGACTCGGCCAGATTCCTCTGGTATCGGACAACCAAGTGGATCTTGATCAGGAAGTCCACATGTCGGTCTCGCCCATGCCGGTACATTAAAAAAAAAAAAAAGGCCAAAATCAATATGATAAAAGTATTTATTCCTATTATCAACGTTTAATCTATGTTAAAAACGTGGTTAATTAGTTATTTATAATATATTATTTAATTTCAATCATAATTTTTCATCCACATTGTTAATACATTATTAAATGTGGTTTAAGAATAATTATTTGCGTTTTAAAGTTCTGTTGTTGTTGACTAGAACTTTGAACGACTAACATGGAAGGTGACTTTGAGCTTACGATGGATCTGGAAACAGAGGATTGTGGCCAAGTTTGAATTCGAAAATTCTTGATTAAACGAGGGAATCTGTGCCCACGCCAAGAAGGTTTACCCACGCGCTATCTTACGCGCGTGTTTCTCACAGTATACCCGACCCACGTGACAGACGTAACCCGATTATCAGAGTGGGACCCGCACAAATTAATTGCATCCGTTGATTTTCTTCATCTATTATTGCCACGTTGCACCGAAACAAAAATATTAAAATGGATAATGTAAATTTTCAAAATGTTCAATAATTAAATTATTTTAAAATATATTTAAGACACCCTAAACTTAAGTATTTTTTTTTTATCTATAGTATATTTAGACAAGCTTATCCATAAGATTTTTAAACTAAAAAATAATCGAAACATTTTGTTCTAAACATTTATTTTAGAAAAACTTGATGAAACATATTTATAATAAAAGATGGCTAAAAAATATTTATTAGATTTTTTCTTAAACAAAAAAGTAATATTTGAAGTCAAGTAAGAAGCAAACAACTCACTCAGTAATTCTTGTTTGACCAATTTTGAAAAGTCATAATTATTAACAAAACATCAATTAAATACTAAATTAATTGTTGTAATGAAATAATATAATTGATAATTAATAATAAAAATATCAATTAAATATCTTCACGACTCATAAATGCACCTGAAAAAAAATAAAATCATGGATACAATGCAAGCTGTGTATGTCACTTCTCAACATAATGAGATGATAAAGTTAGAGTGTCAGGAACAAAATTAAATGAAGTGAGAGATAAATCATAGATACTTGTAAAATTTAGGAATTGTTTGGAGATGAAAAAATGGAAAAAAATATGTTGTGATCATTCTTGAAAATGAAGAAAGAATAAAAAAAATCTGAAAATTAAATTGTATAATTTTTTAAAAAATAATAGAAAGTGAAAAAAATATCTTTCCACATTTTTTTTTTACTTTTTCTTAATTTAAGTGTTGGATTTTTGTGTATACCAATTTGTTAAATTGGTTAAATTTTTTATGTAAGAAAATGCTAAGGGAACTCTATTAATTAATCATAAACATTTTATATAAAAAATTAAAATAATATTTTTAACCAAATTTTTTAAAAGAATGGATATTGGGTTTTCTTCCTGTTATTTTCAAAAGGAAATAAACTCAGTTAAAATTTTAACAACAAATATTAATTTTATTTTCAATGTCTAGTTTTCATTTCTTATATTAAAGAAAAATGAGTAAAATCTATAAATTTTTATTTATTTTTTAATTCAAACAAAATTTCCATTTTTTTCAGTCTTATTTCTACTCTTCAATTTAAACAAAGGTTAAATTAAGTGAGATAAAATCATAACATGAAGCATATTAGGAGTGCTAATTTAAGAAATTAATTAAGTTTACATCACTCTCTTTTATTTAGGTAGGTGAAACAATCTTTGTTGATTTTAGTAATCATAATAAAAATGATGATGCCAATGCACACACTGTGACAATATCTTACTTTCTCTCCACCCCAAAAGAAAAAAATTCTCTCTTTTCACTTCCAAAGAAGTGTATTCAGCAGCAATATCAGAGAACAATGTCACTCCCAAACACACCACAAAACATGAACAATTTAAAGCCACTTTTACATTAAAATTAACTTTGGTATTTGAAAATTGAGATAAAATATTATAATGAATACTATTACACAGTTTCTGTGATAACACAGTTATTTAAATGTAATCTATCTTGGTTTAGAATTAATTTTAAGAAGAAGAAACAAATTATGAGATGTTATTGCTATTTATTATTTTGTGTTCCCTTTTTTGTTTCTGACCTGTCCACTTCCCTGCACCTTTTGTCACTTCCACCACCACTTCTCTCTTTGGCCTCTAAAAACACACAAAACCAGACACAAACACTGCTGTTACAGAATCTAGTAAAATAGGTTTCAGAACAACAAACCAGAGCTAAGAACAATAACGATAACAACTGAGTTTGGTTGAATCAGTAACCATTTTCATCTGAACATGGCTTGTTCAGTGCATCTCCTTCCACTCCTCTTCTCCCTCATGGTTTTGCTCTTCAACCCAACATGTGTATGTGGCAATGACGAGCTTAAAGCTCTGATGGACCTGAAATCCAGTTTGGATCCAGAGGGGCAGTTTCTGTCCTCATGGACCTTGGATGGCAACCCCTGTGGTGGTTACTTTGAGGGAGTGGCTTGCAATGAGATGGGTCAGGTGGCAAATGTTTCTCTGCAGGGGAAAGGTCTCTCTGGGAGGCTTTCACCAGCCATTGCTGGACTTAAGCACTTGACAGGACTCTACTTGCATTACAATTCTTTGTATGGGGAGATTCCAAGGGAAGTTGCAAACTTGACTGAGCTCAGTGACTTGTACCTGAATGTGAATCATTTGTCTGGTGAAATCCCACCTGAGATTGGCAGGATGGAGAATCTTCAAGGTATAATGCCACCATTTTTGGTGTAAAAATTGAAACTTTCAGTATTTTCCCACCTTGATTTGGTTTCTTGTGGTCCTTTGTTAAAGGGTTTTCTTTTTATGTCTTTTAAATGTTGTGTGGTTGCGGGTTTTACTGAAAGATTTGAGCTTTATTTCGTTTATTTGCTGTGCCATTGAGTTTCTTTTTCTGTGATTTATATTTTTATCCTTTTTTCTCCATCTAATGGTTGGTTCTCTTGCACTGTGATATTCCAAAATAGTCAATTCATGTGAAAGAAAAAGAATGGTAGCTTTGAATGCTTTTGCACTATATGGTTATGGACTACAAGGCGCTTTTTGTAACTATTAAGACTATTTTGAACAACCTGGTGTAAACTGGTTTAATTGCTAGAGGTAGGTGTGAACTAGAAAATTAAAGGGTTGCATTGTTAACCTCTTGTCCCAGTTTCTGAGATCCATTTAATGATTTTTCTGGAAATCTCTTAACCCTTTTTTTCTGGATAAATGAAGGATTTATGTAATGCTACAATGCATTCAAAATTCTAGCATCTATCACTGTTCATAAAAAAATCTATTATAAATCAGTATTTGTTCCATAGAACTGAATTCTTACTGCCTGCTTTGGCTTTTTTCGTGGAAATAATGTTTGATTGGTGGTTTAATTTCAGGAGTGTGCTTATTTGTTTTTTTACATGTTCTGCAGTTTTGCAGCTTTGTTATAATCAGTTAACAGGAAGTATACCTACACAGCTTGGTGATTTGAAAAAGCTCAGTGTTCTTGCTCTTCAGTCAAACCAGTTGGCTGGAGCTATCCCTGCTATTCTAGGTGATTTGGGAATGTTGACGAGGCTAGATTTGAGTTCTAATAGTCTCTTTGGTTCCATTCCCACTAAGCTAGCTAATCTTCCTTCACTGCAAGTTCTGGATGTTCACAACAATACTCTCTCTGGGAATGTACCCACTGGTATAATAATGCTATTTTATTGCTTCTGTCCATTTCTTTATTGATATTTTTTGTAAAGTAAGTTCATTCTGCTTTCCTTGGTTTGATGAAGCTTTAAAGAGACTAGAGGGTGGATTTGTGTATGAACACAATGTGGGGTTATGTGGAGTTGGGTTTTCATCCTTGAAGGCTTGCACTGCTTCAGGTAATGTCAATCTCACTCGACCTGAACCTTATGGAGCAGGAGTTGGCAGTAGTATCACTAGAGATATCCCAGAAACTGCTAATGTCAAGTCGCCTTGCAATACATCTCATTGCCAAAATCCATCAAAATCCAAACAAGCCACATCTATTACAGTTGGCGTAGTTCTAGCAACAATTGCAATATCAGCAATTGGTATTTTGACCTTCACTATGTATCGTCGCCGGAAACAAAAGCTTGGAAGTGCTTTTGATATCTCTGAAGGCCGACTGAGTACAGAGCAAGCAAAGAGTATATACAGGAAAAATGGATCTCCTTTGGTTAGCCTTGAGTATTCTAATGGGTGGGACCCTTTGGCTGATAGCAGGAATTTCAACGGAGATAAGCAAGATTTGTTCCAGAGTTTCAGGTTCAACTTGGAAGAAGTGGAGTCAGCTACTCAGTATTTCTCAGAGTTGAATCTGCTGGGGAAGAGCAACTTTAGTGCAACATATAAAGGGGTTTTAAGAGATGGGTCTGCTGTTGCTGTCAAGAGCATCAGTAAAACTAGTTGCAAATCAGATGAAGCTGAGTTTTTGAAGGGATTGAACATTTTGACCTCTCTGAGAAATGAACATTTAGTGAGGTTGAGAGGATTTTGTTGCTCAAGGGGACGAGGGGAATGCTTCTTGGTTTATGATTTTGTTCCTAATGGAAACCTGACACGCTACCTTGATGTGAAGGAAGGTGATGGAGAAGTTCTTGAATGGTCAACTAGAATTTCTATTGTGAAAGGGATTGCTAAAGGTTACTCTTCTATCACACCTTTTATTAAAATAATTTACTCTCCCACAGTTTGATACTTCAACAATCAGCATCTTTTTTCTATTCTAAGATATAAAGTATACAACAACAAACAGCATGCTATTGCTAAGAACATGCAGTGTTTGGTGAATAACTGAGAGCATCTCTTTTCTTGCTACTATTATAGATGCTTCAAGAGATGCCAAAACATCATATTATATTGCATTACATATTACATGCTTTTTATAAATGCGTGCTTAGTTAGTTACAAACCTGCATCCTAATTGTAGACTAAATTTTCTCTAACATTATTGTGATTGATTTGTATTCATTTTGATGAAGTGATCTTTTAATTACTGAACACAATCAGAAGTGACATATTCTCATGGTTTCCAATCTCCATGTGTGTATACTGAACAGAAACCTTGTTTTCTTAACCAGGTATAGCATATTTACATGCACACAAAGCAAACAAACCAGCCCTTGTTCACCAAAACATCTCAGCTGAGAAAGTGCTAATCGATCAGCGGTACAACCCAATGCTTTCAGATTCAGGCCTGTACAAGCTTCTCACCAATGACATTGTCTTCTCTGCACTAAAGGGTAGTGCAGCAAAGGGATACTTGGCTCCAGAATACACCACAACCGGCCGGTTCACAGAGAAAAGTGATGTTTACGCATTTGGAGTGCTTCTTTTCCAGATTATCACAGGGAAACAGAAGATCACAAGTGCAATGCGCCTTGCAGCAGAGTCCTTCACGTTTCAAGAATTTATTGACCCGAACTTGCGTGGCAAGTTCTTTGAATATGAGGCAGCTAAACTAGCAAGAATGGCGTTACTTTGCTCCCATGAGTCTCAATTTGAGAGGCCAAGCATGGAAGCCATTGTTCAAGAACTGGGGAATTGTAGTAGCTGTCTCTGATTTGAATCTTACCTGAATTACTTTAACCATCAACACAACATCAGTTTTCCTAGTATTTGGCCACTGGCTCATGGTCATGGTGATGGTGACCCCTTTAAGGCATGCCATGTTTCTGTGTCCTTAACTTAGGACTAGCTTTTATGTGAATGAATGTGAATGCGTTGGACTTTGGTTGTAGCTAGGTAAAAGATTTTTATTTCTATTTCTATTCATTTCAGCCATTTATTTTCTCTAATAGTCTGTTATTCTGGTTTTTCCTTGTCTTTTGGGTTCTGTGGTTAATGCCCTTCTGTTTTAATCACCTTTTTCCAACCAACCATGGACATAAAGTAAAAGCAATAATAGAAATGAACGTCATGAATGCAATGCATCAAGTTCCCTAGTGCTACAATACTTTATTGCCACTGTTAGCACTTTGTAAAGCCCTCCATTCCTTTTTAAGATTATGGATGCTGATTCGAGATTATTACTTTGTGGCTTCTTTTAGTGTTGCTTTTGAGTGCAAGGGCTTGGCCATTTCTTTTCTCTAGCGTACTATAGGGTGAAAGTTCTTAAACTTAAAAGTAAAGTGTTTGAAAAATGATAAAAAATATGTAATTTTTACAAAAAAAAGTGTTTCTGGAAATCGATTTTGCATCAGCTTATTAAAACGAGCTGTTTTCAGCTTGTTTTTGGTTGGTTTTTGCAAAGGTTTGAATAAACATGTCAAAAGAAATATAAAAACGGGTTTTTTCTGTTAGAAAAAGTGATTTTCTTGAAAGAGAAACTCAAACCATTAATAGGATTTGAGGCTAGCATACCCTTGTGCTATATTACTGATGTTTATAAAAAATACTCAATTGGTGTTAAGTTAAAGTATACCTGTTCTGAAAAAAATAGCAAATGTGTTGAATTATTGAAGTCTAGAAAGGTCTTGCATAGCATTTTGAAGACAGATTAGAAGGACAACACAAAAGATTGAGCAGAGAATCTGGATTCCATTTTGAATTCACTGCTTATGTTAATTAAGAGCCTACCATACCAGCAAACATTGAGGGCCACTGATAGGTGTTGGATCCAACTCACAAAACATGTTGAAGGCTTATAATTACATGTTTCTTTTTGGTACATGTGTAACTGTAACAATTGATTTTTGGAGACACCATGCAGGCAAAAGCATGTCTTGGTGAATTGTTGAATTGATGATTTACTGGAATGAAAGTCTTGTCACTCACTCCTAATTCCCTATGCACATTGGTAGATGAACAAATTTTTTTTTCTTTTTAACTGGTGTAGGCTTGTCTCATCTCAATGAACTATGATTATCTGACATCTTTTGGGTAAGACTTCTAAGCTATCATTGACATGAATAACAAAGCAGTAGGCTAAAGAGAAATGCAATTGTTATTCACTATGACCAGGTAAAATTTATGTGCAATCAGTTTGTCTACTGATATGATTCTTAACACTGTTGGTGTAAATGCAGAATTTTTATATCAATATAATAACAACTTAATATTCCCAGGGGAATTATTCTAATGAAGCAAGACAGAGTCTCCATTGAAACAAAATTAACACCAAATTATTAACATATGTCAATTAATATAAGGGTTAAAATTATATAATTTTTAAGGGCCATCCTTTGAAAACAAAGTTTTGGCATTGTAGGATTGGAATGTGGTTGCAGCAATTTGAGTGTACATGGACTGTAGAATAGAAGACCCTTTCAGTTTGGGCAATTTTTGGAATTCCAAAACTACTCATTATGGAGTTGAAAATCTGGAAGTAAAAAATACATTCCAAAAAATGAAATCTGAATTTGTGTTCTGAAAATAAAGTTCCAGAATAGAATTGGAAAATCAAAATCTCATTATGAAAAAGTAATTCTAGAATAAAAAAAATAAATTTTAGAAAATTCTTTTTGGAAAACAAAATCCAGAAATATATTCCAAAAAATGAATTTCTGGGAAATTATAAAGAGTACTTTGGTCATTTCATGTCAGTGGTTGGATGCAAGTCTAAATTTGTTAGGTGCAGGAAGCAATTGCCTTTGGTTTGCATGGACTATAGGGGAAGCTTGTTTCATGATAGTGTTGGGTTGTTGGGCTAACATGCTTGTAAAGGACAAATTTTTCCTCCACAGTATCTTTCCTCTATACTTCCATATTAATTGTGAAAAGTCGATTTTAACATTATCTTTTTAAATAAACTTAGTTGCACTCTCACATTCCCATATTTTTCTTTCAGTCGCATACTTTCCTTCGAGCTGTAACACTTTCATTTTTCTCCAGTCCCAACGTTTGAGAGAACAATTTCATCATTTGAACATGTGTGAGATTGTGGCGAGAAGATTCGTTGTATTCGACGTTCCCAGTGCGAAGCTAATTCTTTTGAGTTTTGTATTCTATTTTTTCACCTTGTTGGGTTTTTCTTCTTTTGAATTTTGTGACTTACGAATGTACAATCCGGAATACATTTTAAAATCTATAAGCCTTTTGAAAAAAGATGTGATTTTTGGATTGTTCAATCTCAAAGGTATTTTCGAACCGTTTGTATAACCCAAAATGTAATTTTAAAATGTATTCCATATTGTACAATCCATAAGGTATTTTTGGATTTGGGAATACCTTCTAAATTGTACAATCTGAAATACAATTTAATTAATGATTTTTCGGATTATGCAATCCGATATACATCAAAAAAATGAAAAAAAATAAGCGAACAAAAATAAGCGAACAAAAATACAATCATTACTAGTAAAAACATTAAAAAACTTATCTCAATTACCAATGTTCACCACCAACCACCACAAACAACCATCACTTGAAAATGAAGAAAAAAACATCATACTCTCCATTATATTCATAAGGGTGTTTTTGAAATTAAAAAAGTATGAGGTGTTGGGAAAGTTCACCCTGTAAAGGATGGTGACATTTTCTACCCCACCTCTATAGTTTCTTCTCTCACTCCATGACTATAATGCATTTACTAAAATATTCAGATTTATTATTTAAATAAAAGAACCTTACCTCTTTTAGAATATTTTGAAGTTTCCAAATTACGTGTTCCAAATAGGTTTTGGAACAATCTATTCTTAAATATATTCTGCATTTGTTGTTTCCAGAAGTTTGTAATTATTGTTTTAATAGTGTACTGGCTCTATAATTTAAAAATTTATATTTTAAATTTTAAATTATACAATCTAAAGTATTTATAAATTACACAATCTAAAATATATTCCAAGTTATATAATCTAAAATTATATTTCAAATTTTAAATTCTGTAATATTTTATAATACAGTTTTATTTACATAATTTAGAATATGGTTTTAAATAATATAATCTAAAGTATAGCTATGAATTACATAATTTACAATTATATTTCATATTACATAATTCAAAATCATATTCTAAATTTTATAATTAAAAACTATATTTCGTGTCATTAAAAATCATATTCGAGCTTACGTGACTAGGAATATCGTTTTAAATTGATTAAGAAGTGTTTTGATAGGGGCACACTTATCAATTTTTAAATTCTGGGAGTGTATGAAGAGAGTATGGGGGTGCAAAAGCAAATCTCTTTAATGGTTTTACAACTTTTTCATTGGGGTCTATGATCCGGATCATGTTAGGCAGTTTCTTCTGCACTCCTACATTTTTCTTCCTGCACTCCCACAATTTTTTAAATTCTGAAACTAACCTTCACCTTTTATTTAAAATTGGGATATGAGAGTGTGTTACGGATTCATCAATTTGGAAGTGAATCATATTGCTTTCTGAATGAGGGGGTGTTCCAGAAGCAAGGTTTGCATAAATTGTTGATTTTCGGATTGCTGAATCCAGAAACCTAATTTTTATTACGGATTTGTAGATCCAAAATGATTTTTTCAATTATGGATTTTTGAATCCAGGATGCATATTTTGAATTACAGATTGGCGGATACAGAATGATTTTTTTAATTATGGATGTTCTACATTCTTTTATTTTTTATTAGCATTGCCATTCATGTACTACCCATAAGCACCAATCTGGGAGACCGAAAATTTTACCGAAAGCGCCAATCCAAAAATTTACCAGATTTCATAATCTGGAATGCAAAAAAAATAAATGTACAGTTTTTATATAAGGACAATTTTGTCTTTCCACAACATTGTGGGAATGCAGGAAGAAAAATGTAGGAGTGCAGGAAGAAACTGCCATCATGTTATCCAACTAGCCAACAGGCCTACTAAGACAATTGTCTGATAATTGGCCTAATTTTTATGTAGAACAAGGCAACCTACACCCTATTAGGACAGCTTCTTCCTGCACCTCCACGACTTCTTCTGCCACCTCCATATTAAAAGCACATTTACTATTATACCCTTCAGTAAAAGATTTAAAAATTAAAAATATTATATGTAATCCGTAAATCAAATTTCAACATGAGTTCTGGATTCTGTAATACGTAAGACATATATCAAGTTCAAAATTAACTTTTGTATTGCGTAATCCATAGTTCATTTAGTACTGGATTACACAATCCAGAAGTGTGGTTTTGCACGTTCTGGATCCACTATTCTTACGGATTATCTAATCCAGAACACTTTTGCTTTATGCGTAAAGAACTGGATTATGTAATCCGATGATCTAGGGTTTAGTAGAATGAGAAGCATTGTCGCTCACACTAGCACGTTACCACCGCCGACCACCAGCTCATACAGCACCTCAAGGAGCATGCACCACCACCACACCAAGCACCTTCTCTTTCACTCTGCACCACCACCACCACACCAGTACCTATGTGAAACAACTTTAATTTTTATCTTTTTAGTGAAGGACAATTTTAGTATTTTAAAAGTTTATGGAGGTGCCCGAAGAAGTCATGGAGGTACAGGAAGAATCAGTTCCCTATCATCTTTCAAATTGTCCAAAATTATCCTCTATTCGAAATTTAAAAATCCAACATATAATTCAAAAGTTAAAATTTTGTTTTGAAAATGAATATGAAATGTAAAACATACATTCCAGAAAAGAAAATCTAGAACACAAAATTCAAAAATACATTCTGAAAAAGAATTTTTAAAATTTAAAAATGTATTCCAAAAATTAAAATCCGAAAATTTATTTAAAGCAGTTCTATAAATATATTTTTTATCCACAATCTCCTTTCAGTCATTTTTATCATTTTGTACTAACATTTTTCACATATTAATTGTAGATTGAGTGGAGGTTGAAATTAATCCGGTGTAGGAAGAATTTACCAAAGAACAATAGTTTCTTTAATCATACATGCCATTGTTACCATCAATCAATCTATTATGGTAATGATTAAACTTCATTAGAAGATTTTGTTAGCCATTCTTAATACGCTTTTTTTCCTCTATATGACTTGAAATCCACATCTTATTTAATGAAATGAATCTAATTTTTATCTTACCAATATAATGATAGAATGTAAAGTGATTAGCATTTATCTAAATTTAAATAATTTTTAAGATGAAGTGTTTTAAACTAATAAAATTTTTTAATACTACTATTGCTTTATTTCGAACTTATTTTCCAAATTTGTGAGATGTAAATTATTTTATAAATTATTATAATTGATTTAATTTAATGTTTTTAATTGATGTGGACCCAATTAATTTTAGGTACTTTTTCTGCTTGAAAAATATGAATAAGTTAAACAAATAATTAATTATACTACCATTATCACAATAATTAGTAATTTTATGCTCAAAACTCTTTTTGTTAAAAGAGATAGGTATATATTAAATGAAATATTTAAGCTTTGAAAATAAAAAATATATATGATTTTTTTTTTTCAAGTTTAATTATACATAGTAAGATAAAATTGGTAAAAGATAGTCTAGTAGTTCAAAATTATCTATCTGAATCAAAAAATTTGTTCAAACTATTTACTTTTTTGGTATAACTTTCAAGTATTTTTTGGCGTTTGCACTCTCCAATGAGATCATTGTGCTTGAGACTATTTGTATTGCCACATATTCTATTGAAAGTTAGTTAGACAATATTGTTGATAAGAACTTGTATTTGTATTGTCACATATTCTATTAAAAATTAGTTAGACAATTTTGTTGATAAGAATTTTTACCGAACAATTTTTTTTTTTGAGTTTTGAGAAAAAACTTCATGTTGTAATCTCGTATTCTTTCTTATAGGGAATTTTTGTTTGTGAAGTTCTAAATTCCAATTGATGTTAAATTTTTTATGTGAGTTATTTACTTTCTTATTTATTGTGGTTTCTTCATTTTGCATTTGTGTGTATTAGACTCTATATATAGTGAATTGTGAATTTTCTTTATAAATATAGAGTAGAGTGTAATCAAATAACAAAAAAAATATAAACAACACTTCATCACTAATGATGATTTGATATTATTGAATGACTTAAAACTGTTGAAGATGGTTGCTGTCCCTTCAAGACATGTGTTTGATGAAGACTTCTATGTACATTTCATGTGTATTTTGCTTTGCTTTAAGTGTGTCTTAGGTAGTGCTTAGAGGTTGTCTTAGGTAGTGCTTAGAGGTTGTCTAAGAGTGGGCTTTTTGCTGAGTAACTCACCTCATAACCACTGGCCATGTGATAAGAACAAACATAAGTTTTCTTAAACTGTTTTTCACATGTTTT
>Ga0123342_1006559_pt1 | contig 16043 bp, 14 predicted proteins | sample Turbeawhitnodule_FD_89960 | JGI IMG/M metagenome (GOLD analysis project Ga0123342, IMG submission 89960) | Root nodule microbial communities of legume samples collected from Mexico - Turtle bean Mexico white nodule | ecosystem: Host-associated > Plants > Roots > Nodule | place: Mexico: Nepantla... | reverse complement strand
TTACATAATCCGGAAGTCATTTTTCAAATTTGTAATTAGCTTCCGGATTATATAATCCGGAAGTCTTTTTTCAGATGCATGATTACTTTCCGGATTACATAATCCGGAAGTCTTTTTTAACTTTCGGATTATGTAATCCAGAAGTCTTTTTTCAAATGCATTTCCGGATTACATAATCCGGAAGCTATTCTATGGGGGTGGCACAAGAAGGATAAAAATGTATTTTCATGTTGTGTATGGAGGTGTCAGAAGAAGATATGGAGGTGCAGGAAGAAACAGTCAAGACAAATTCTTCCTCTACCCCTATACTTCACAAAATACTAAAATTATCCTTTTTCATTGATTTTTTTCTTTAATTTCAAAATGTGAGATTTAGATACTTTCGGAATTATAAAATTCATAAATGAACATTTATGATTTTGTGTATTTTATATTATAAAATTTGAAATATAATTTTTTTTATTTTAGATTACATAATCCAAAATATAAAACTTTCTATTCTAAATTTTTATATTACATAATCCAAAATATAAATTTATTATATTTTGGATTGACACAACACAATGCAATTCGTTCAGGGATTCGTTTTCAAGAAGATTCAATAGGAAGGCTCAATATCTAACTGATTTTCAACTATCTCTAAATGTGAACAATGCGCGATCAAAAAGATGAAGAAGAGGAAGTGTTATTTATTTCTTTTATTAAGGGTGAAATGGTAATTTCATAAACCCCCTGGGAGTGCAAGATGAAACCATGGGGTGCAGGGAGAATTTGCCCTTGCTAAATTGATACTGGAATGTTGACCAAAATATTCAACTTTGCTCATGCTTTATAAGATTCAGAATTATTTTTCTTTGACTTTGCAGTTTTACACAAAGGTAATGGAGAAGATTCACAACATAAGTTCCACTACTGTGCATCCAAAATTGGAAGACTTGGAACCTCCAACCTGGGAAACTAGCTTCATGACTTTTTGATAGCATTGCAGCAATATCTTCTAGTTCCCTCACCACGTCTACCATTGATGCCTTCTCCTCTGGTTTATCTTGGCAACACCTTATGAGTCAACTTCTCCAACCAATGTGATGGATATAACCCCATTCTGCTCTCTATAATATACTTACACTTATGTTTCCTTCAACTCATGTGCTGATATTCTCCATTTCTTCTATAAAGCAGGAAAATGATCATAGCAGATGTTGCTAAAATACTGCCAACAGTTGATATTAAAGCAGCAACCAATGTGACTGAATTAAATTTACCCCTCTTTGAATCAATAGCTATGAAAGGAAAGTTAAATTACAGAAACTCAACTAAGGCTAATCAATTCTAATAGCAGAGCTTAACTAAAAGGAGAGATCCATAACCAAAGTACAGTGCGTGCTCCAAACGTCTCAAACATAAGGTATATACCATTAAAACAAAGATTAATATTTTCTACTTTAAACAAAGTCTTTGATCAAACCAGATTTGCAATTATCAGTGGTACGTAAAATATGGAGAATTTATAGCAATTTTTTTAGTAATGATGATTTATAGAGAATTTATAACTCACAGTATAATAAATGTTAAATTGGCTATAACTTCTACTAGTAGCAAAAGAAAATTGTTCTATAGAAATGTATAAAACAAGCATATTTGATGGGTTGCAATGATAATAGTGTAATCAACACATAAATTTGCTACGCATATAACATACAATAATAAAATGCTTGGATTAGGAAACTCACTAGTTACATAAGGTCCAACAAGAGTGAAGTTCAGGAGTTCATAAGGTCCAAAGAAATGATTGGGAAGAAATCCCCATGATGTAAATTTGGTTTTAATGCGATAGACCTCACTTTCGTTGAACATATATAAGTGGGAATCATACGAAGGGAATAGTTTTAAATACATGGTAAGTCAGCATCATAAGGTGGCAAAATTACCAAGTATACAGCTCTAAAATAGAAGATACCTTCCAAGTGAAAGCAAATTACCAAGAGTGAATGCTATGGCAAAATTCATTGGCTTGAAGAAAACAAGCATAAACTGTAACATGGGAGAGGGAAATGCCATTTATTATTGCTTATTGTTGTCTGCAAATATCAATTTGAGTAAAAAAGCTAATATTATTATGCACTATAATAGAAAGAGTAAGAGTTGTGTTGGAAGTTAAGTTTTCAGAAAGTAAGTGACAACTATATTCCCATCAAATTTACATATAAAAGGCAAGAGAAACCATTACGAGATACATCCATTACCCTCATTTAAAAATATAACCTTTTACACCTATTCTATTCCAATTGTTGATTTAAGTAAAAGAAGCCAAAAATATAGGAGTTTCTTGCTTATGCTCTATAACTGTAAGAATAATATACCTCGTGTTGTTTTTGACCATATTGGTCATAGGTTACAGAGCTACTGAACATAGAAACATTCTCAACATTCACAGAGACATCATGAGCCCAGGCCTTGGGTTTTGGGATGCCTTTTAGTATCGGGGGTTGTGTGGCCATATTCTAAGAAAGATTCAAGCTAAAGATTAATATTCCACATTGAACTGAAGCACTAGCATAAATGCTTGCTTCACTTATAAAATAAGAAAAATCATAATTTCAAATTTACCAGTAGTGTACAAGTTAATCCAGCAGCAAAGCATATGGAAAAACCATGTAGTCTCTGGTCACAGACAGAGAGCTTGTTAGTTAAACTGTTGCAGACAATTTACAAATGGAAACCTATTAGATGAATCAAATGAACATTTCAATATGATAGAAGTTTGGGTAAATAAGAAAACATGAGGTGATTGATGCACAGTTTAGAAAAGAATCCAATCTATAGGAGAAAAGGGAGGGAGGGAGAGAGAGAGTAGAAACTACAGAGATGCTGAAAATAGCATAATGGCCCTAATCACAAGAGTTAATCAGGCCTCACAAAAATATGAAGTAAAACTGATACTTATGCATTCCCCAATTCCAACCAACCAACCCCCAATAATAACAGGTAACATCAATGGAAAAATTAAGAATATATATATATATATATATATATATATATATATAGATAGAGAGAGAGAGATATATATATATATATATATAGATAGAGAGAGAGAGAGAGAAACACAATATCATTAAGGCCAATGCTAGCTTTGAGTCAGTTTCGTAAATTACTAAAACCAATCCAACAACACCATCATGTAGGTTTTGAATATGAAAGGTATCATTACATACATAATTGAAATTGCACAGTTAGTGTGTTGAGAATATTAACTTGGGAACCTCAAAAAGTGGTACCTCTATTGCCTGCATATCTTAACTCATTAACCAAGGCACATCTTACAGCAAAGATGAACCTAAAAGTTATACAATATCACTGGAATTCAGTTCAATAAGACAATCCATCAAAATTCCCATCAAAATAAAATGTAATTCAGGCATCCGGTTCATTTTTATCTTCCAACAAACATTTGTTTTACTTCACCCCTGTCCACAAACATAATCCTGACTCTTCATTTTCCACACTACACTTTGTTTATTCCTTCTCCAACTACACCATCAACCCTTGCACCATTTTCCTTTCCAACATTCATTTTATAAAAGTCTTTCAGTTTATAACCCATTGGCACACCCCTTTGCTTCATTTCCTCCAAAATTGACATTGCTTCTTCACCCTTCTTCAAATTCACAAACTTGCTAGCCAAAATCCCAAGAAGCTCAGCATCTAACAATTTATCCTTCCCAACAAAAATTCTCACATACCTCATCACATGTTCATAGCATTTCATTTTCAAAAGCGTCCCAATAACATGCATGTGCGTTGAGTACAACATGGGCACTCCATCATCCACCATCCTCCTCAGTATCACCATGGCACCATCAACCTTCCCCGCCCGACACGCGCCCAACACCAACGCGTCGTACGTACGCGAGTCCGCCGCCATACCCACTTCCTCCATTCTCCTCAAAATTCCGGCCGCCTCACCAAAGTCTCCGGCGTAGCAGTAAGCCCTGAGAAAAAGGTTCTGGCCATATATGTCCAGCCCAATACCGAGCTCAGCCATTAAATCCACCACGCGCCGCGCATGGTCGAGGGATTTCTCCCTTGTGACGACGCCGAGGATGGGGTAGAAGGTGCACGCGGTTGGGACACAGACTCCACCACGCGCCCATGACTCGACCACGCGCAGCGCCTCCTTCGTGCGCCGGATCTTGCAGAGGCGCGTGACAAGCAAATTGAGCGCGTTTTCGCGCGTGAGCCCTTCGTTCAGATGGGAGAGGTTTTCTTCGAGTTTGTCGATGAGGGAGGGAGAGCAATTAGAGTGAGTGATGAAACTGAAGGTGCGTTTGCTGTTTAAGAAGCCATCTTGAATGCGCTTGTTGAGGACATCTCGGAGCGCACTGTAGTCGCCGGAGCTGGCGGCTTCGTTGGCGAGGTCATCGTAGTAGGCACCGGTGGGGTCATCGGGGAAGGGTTTTGCAGTTAGGGTTGTTGCGGAACGAAGAAGACGAAGACTTTTCAGAGTTATGTTTGGGGTTTTGCGAAAAAACAACATTTTTTGTGTGTTTGTGATTGAAAACAACAAATAGAGTTATTTAAGTAAAAAGTATATACAGCTTGAAAAGAACAAATAAATATACTAAAAAATGTAATTGTTTTTAAAAATGTAAAATTATAATTATATAGTAATATAGTTTTATCTAAAAAAACACAAACTTTGTTTGTATAATGTAATTTAGAAAATTATATAATTTTACACTTACAAATTGTTTAACAAATATTTTTAATACAGTAAACTAAGTTATGAGTTTTGAACTCATAAACTATTAGCTTAAACTAATTATGAGCTAGAAATTTCATTCAATTATTCTAAAAAATCATTATTATTAATTATTATTTAATTCCCTTTTAAAGATATGATTGGTTTAAAAACTAATTTCATGGATTTTTCTTAATTTTTAATTTCTCTAATAAAATAATAGTTACCTGTGTCTTTAGTAGAAAACATTTAGTTATCAACTGAATATATTTGTTAAACTTTCATAAATATCACTCTTCTTCCATATTACTAGAGATATGAATTAATCCTAATCCGAAAAATAAAAATAGATATCTCAAAAGAATTATGTTTAATTTTATTACCATTATATATAATATATAAATGATTTGATAACTTCTTTTAGCATGTTTTTAATTGAAACAAAATTACTTTTTAATAAATAAAAAATAATTTATTTAATTAATAAGTAATGAAATAATTTATTTTTTACTTTAAAATATGAAATAACTTTTATCTTTAAAAAAAATTATCACATAGTTTTTTAATATTTTTTATAAAATTACTTATTTTTAAATTTTTCAACTAATTACTCATAAAAAATAATAAGATTATAAACCTAACTAAATTTATATTATTATTTTTATTACATATTAAAAAGTAAATTTGATTGTTGAAAGAAAAAAAATTGTAATACAGTTTCAGTTTCAGTACACTAGTAAGTGGTGACTACTAAGGAGTGAAAAGAAGCGTTTGACCTGAGAAAGAGATTTTGCTACTGTTCTCTTCTTCATTTCAGGGATTTCTCATATACATAAAGTTAGGGTTCCAGAATTTCATATTTCTGATCACCTCTTCACTCACATACACAGTGATTTCTCTGTGGTTTCTTGTTCATCACTCAAGAAATTGAAAGACTACCACACCATTATGCCACAAGGTGCGAGGATTTTGTTCCCTTTTCCTTTCTCCTTTCCAATGTAAAAGAAAACAAATCTTTCATTTTTGTCTGTTTTGGAATCTTGGGTCTCTTTCTTATATATTGTTTTAGTTGCAGAATTCTTATTTCCATTGGGGGTTTTCAATTCTTGTTTATTGTTGGAAATTTGGTATTTTTATGATTCTGGGACTCATTGTCTGTGCTTTGGGAATTTCCCTTTGTTCGGAGTTTTAAATTTATACGTACTTTGCTTCTTGGTTGCAATGCTTTGTTACATTAATTGTTAGGTTATGCTGTGATTTCTGCAATTGTCATCAAGAAATTGAGACCTGATTAGCATGCACATTGATTGATGATGTTTGCAGTGGCAATGACTTATGCCGATGATGATGGTTCTTCTGGCTCTGGAGAGGATGTACACATGTTGGATGGACAAAAGCGTCAGGCTGTTATGCCATCGAATTCCAGCAGTGCCCGGAAGAGAGGCCGGAAAGCTACTGGAGCTGCTATAGTGGATGCTATGTTGGAGATAGTGGCTGCTTCAAAGATGAGGGCGAGTGCAATTGCGAAGAACGAGGAAAGGTTCACTATAAACAAGTGCATCAAAGTGTTGGATGAGATGCAAGGTGTTGATGACTGGATTTACTTTCTTGCTTTGGATTTGTTTGAGGACCACCCTAATGCCCGGGAAGTTTTCATCTCTCTTAAGGATGAAAAACGATTGCCATGGTTGCAGGGCAAATGTTGTGTTTCCACTAGATGAATTGTTTGAGAAAATTTCCCTATACTTTTGTATAGTTAAACAGACTTCAAGGGGTGATGTTAGTTAGTGTTTTTACTTGTTTGATTTTGTGCTTAGTGCCTATATTACCGACTTTGAGTTTGGAATTTTGAATGCAAAAATGCAGTGTTTTTAAACTGTATATTCTTTGACTTTTATAAATGATATTAATGCTTTCCAAGCCTATGAACTAGATATATATCAGAGAGATATTATCTTTAGTATTCGTACTCTTGAAGTTTATCTCTACAGATACACCAATCAGCCTGGATGACATTGACTTAGAATTGGATGAGATGGAACTAGTTGCTGCTGCGGCTGGATACTATTACTATAGCTGTCTGACCAAACAACCTTCACGTGGTTTATCACCTAGGAGATGCGAATTTATGACCGAAGTGCTCAATGGGCATGATGACTATTGTCGGGAAATGTTGCGAATGGATAAGCATGTGTTCCATAAGTTGTGTGACATTCTCCGTCAAAGATCTATGTTGCGTGATACATCTGGTGTGATGATAGAGGAGCAGTTAGCAATATTTTTAAACATAGTTGGTCATAACGAACGTAATAGGGTGATTCAAGAGCGCTTTCAACACTCTGGTGAAACCATTAGCCGGCATTTTAATAATGTCTTGAAGGCTATTAAATCATTGTCACGGGAATTTTTGCGACCTCCTCAGCACACAACACCTCTAGAAATTAACAACAATGCTAGATTTTATCCATATTTCAAGGTTACAATAATCTATGAGTGGCTTCTCCTAAATACTCTCTGTAGTTCAACTCACTAGTGTTTACTGCTAGTGCAAGTTTATCTAACCTCTCCCTTCCACCTCTAATATTTCAGGATTGTATAGGAGTAATTGATGGTATGAACATTCCTGCACATGTTCCAGCCAAAGATCAATCTCGATTCCGTAATAAGAAAGGTATCCTGTCTCAAAATGTTTTGGCAGCTTGCACATTTGACCTGCAGTTTATATTCATTTATCCTGGCTGGGAAGGCTCTGTCACTGATTCCCGAGTGTTGAGGGCAGTCCTTGATGACCCAGATCAGAATTTCCCTCAAATACCCCAAGGTTTGTTTGTTATTATATCTCAAGATCTGGGTTCATTATCTTTCCATATTAAACATTGTACTAATAGTAACTTAATGTATTTTTTTTCTTTGGCTTTACTTCACAGGAAAGTATTACCTTGTTGACAAGGGATATTTAAACACGGAAGGGTTTATTGCTCCTTTCCTAGGGGTTCGATACCAGCATTATGAGTTTAAAGGTGCTAATCAATTGCCAAGAAATGCAAAAGAGTTGTTCAATCACAGGCATTGTTTTATGAGGAGTGCCATCCTAAGGTCATTTAATGTGTTGAAAACTAGATTCCCTATCCTTAAACTTGCTCCTCAATATTCCTTCCAGATTCAGCGTGACATAGTCATCGCCGGATGTGTTCTTCACAATTTCATCCGTCACGAAGAAAGAAATGACTGGATATTCAATAGCGTTGGGGGGTCACCAGTGGAGGAAATGTCAGATCTTGATGAACTTCCTGATGTGCCAATGCTTTCTTCAATAGAAGGACAACATGCATTCACATTACGTGATTCAATTGCTGCATCTATGTGGGATGACTTCTTGACTAAATGGGATGAGTGGTGAATCATGTTGGCTTAGAGGTCTCATAGCTTGTTGACTCTATGTGGTTTTGTTGCGAAGGCAACCACATGACTTTGATCATCCATCTGCATGGAACTGAAACCACCTTAATGTGATTCAATGGTCAATGCTCAGTATTTGGTGAGTAACTTGAAATTTTGTATAGGCTGTGTATATGTTTGTCAAATAATAGTTTTATTGAAATGGAATTATGAAGGTTGCTTGGTTTAGATGCAAATATTTCTTTGGAGCTATATGTTATAACAGCATAATGCATTCCTATGCAACTACTTTTGGAAAATTTTATTTTGGTGAAAAATAGACACATTCAATATTATCTTTTCCCCATTTTACATTAGATTTAATTTTTATGATGGTTTTACAGTATCAAATCAACAAACTAACATAAGCTAGTTTTTTTTTTTACCTGCAAAATAGTTTTAGCTTATATGAATTAATATTTTAATTTGGAATGAACAAATTTAAGTAAAAGCATCAAGATTCAAGATGTGCATTCTATTGTAGAGCGTATTAAAAGTAAGTTAAGAATTCATTAAATTTTATCATTAGAGTGAAAATTAGTTAGTGTTTTTAAGTATTGTATGACAGCAAGAAATAAGTTTAAGAATTCAAGTTAAATTTTATGGTAAGAGTGAAAATTAGTAAGCATTTTTTAAATCCTATATGATGAAAGGAGAACTATAAAAGGAGAGTTATTTACTGAATACAAGTTCTTTAATTTCATTTGACTCATATTAGCATATGCTACTCTTTTTTTGCATAGCTAATCCCATAGGTAGGCATTTCTTTTGTCTGGTTCAAGAGAAAATTGAAAAATAAATTTTTTCTTCAATTTAAATTTCATTATTTTTTCTTATTTTATTTTCTCTCAAGCAAAGTAAATTTTGATCTCAGTATATAAACCATTTACAAGCAGCTTGTTTTAGTTATATAATGTGGGGATTCTCTTTGGATTTATATTGTGTTCTTTGAGAATTATTCCCAAGGCCTAATGATATAAAACTTCAGCTCTTCTTCCAATTCACTTATATTTTATGTTACGATTAATAAATTTTTATCTCACAATCTTATACAAGGTTTTTTTTTTTCCATTTCCTGTTATATCTTTAAGAACAAGAAAATAAGTTCTGTGAAAACAAGGCAGTGTTTCTTTTGCTGCAATAATGAGTCCTAGTGTAAAATAACATTATAAATAGAAAACTTAATTTTCTTAAACATATAATAATCTTTATTTAAAATTTATTTTATAATAATATATATTCTTTTATTTTTATTTACCTAGTAGTTCTTGTGTGTTTTTTAGGTATTTTTCTCGGGATACTGATAATCTCCTACTATATGGAATGGAATGTATACATGCCAAAAATATTTGAATATTCAAGTCAAGTGATAAATGTTATTCAAAAAATATCTCTATCTAATCATTCTTAACCTATTTATAAAATTGTGTTAATCTTCATACTAATAAAATGATTAATCTCATATTACTCTAACATAAACTACATTTAATCAGATTAATCTTATTTTTAAAGCATCATTGTATGAATGTGTTAAATGATATTTCCAAAATATTTTAAAGTAATCTTTTCAACCTTTTATGCTAAAAGTGAAGTCGGTTTATAATATAATATAGTATGTTATAATTGTATATTACTTCTAATTTTACAATAGTGTGTGTAAAAGTAAAGACGACACAACCAGTTATTGTATTAAATGAGAAAACTTCTTGTTATACATACATAAAATATTATATTGTAATAGTATATAAATATAATATTACACTACTTTATATAATAACCCATATTAAATTGTAAAATCAATATTTCCATTTTACTTTTCTTGAAAGACAAGTATTATCATATTGGTTATCTGAAATAGATCAAAGCCTTTCCCTTTCACCCCATCCTCATAATTTTCCAACTCAATCACCACAAAAGGGTAGGAATAGAAAAAGAGGGGTGCATTTAAAGAGAAAAAGGAACTTCATGGTATGAAGAGGAGCCTTTGTCATTGGGCAATTGCTTCCTGCACCATATCACAGCACCCAATTTCAACGAAAAAACGAAAATACCCTTAATGTATTATTTTTTTTATTCAGGTTTTCTTATCCAGAATGGTTTTTGATTTTTGTTTTCGGATTTTTATTTCCAAAACACAAAACTCTTTCAGATCTATTTTTTCGGAATGTATTATTTTCTATTCTAGATTTTCATTTTCGAAATAAATGGTATTTTTAAAATTTTAAAATTGTGTTGAATGCAGGTTAAAAATTATTGGGTGTAGAAAGAATTTGCCTTGTCATTGCCCTATAAGGTGACCTCTAAGAAACTCACAAGCCTCTAGTGCCCAAATAAATAAATGAATATATATAAGTGATAAACTACACCAATATAACTTTATCAAATATTATATTATGAATAATTTTATATATATAAAAAGTTAAATTTATCAATGTTACTAGTAAATGATAATTAAGTATTATCATAATTCTTTATAATGAATTTTGTTAAAATTGAACAATAGTAATAAATGATGAAATAATTTATGTTTCAATATATTTTAAATGAATATTAAATATTTTTTATCACTAAATTTTTGTATTACATTTGCAGTATGTACTATTATCAAATGAAACAAAAAGTTTCATTATTTTCTATGAAGTCGTGTCACAATTTTGAAAATATATGATGGAAGCAACAATAAAATAGAGAAAAAAATGTAATATATTAGGTTATCAATTAGGTTTAGTATTTTGAGGTTTATGATTTAGGGTTGCCCTAAATCACAAAATGATGGAAATGAAGATGCAACTCTTTCATAAAGATTAAAAACAATGTCTCTTAGCAGATAGAACAAGTGTCTTTATTTACCATGTTTTAATATAATTTGTATTTATTTTCTTATTAGATTTAATTGTATTAATTTGCATATCTTCTAATATAGTCTTAGCTATCAATTTAACCACTAATTATACTACTAATTAAGAGAGAACTATAAGAAATGGTCATCAGTATAAGATTAACAACCTCAATGAGTCAACATCCTTTTATATAAAATTGAATTAAAATTAATTTCAATCCAGCTCATTTTATAATTAGTCCGAAATTTTCAAACCAGAACCTGTCATAATAAGTGAATTCATTCACTAAATTTTTAAAAAATAAAAATTAATAACCATTTTTATTGATGGTCACACACACACAAAAGGGGTTTGTATATAAAAATTAATAACATTAAATATTTAAATAACTAAACAAAATTAAGAGTTTTAACTCCTTCAAATTGTATTTTCTTTTAATATAAAAATAGATCCACAACTTGTAACTTTTTCGTGTACGATATATTATAAATTATGAGTTTGCTTTGACAAGATTCTCAAAAAAGAACCTTTTTGAGAAGAAAATATTAAAAAAAATTGATTTTTAGGTCAAATTAGTTTACATATAAAATAAAATAAAACCTAAAAATATTATATAAAATAACTTTTACAGATTAATTAACTAACGAAAATCAATTTTTTTATTATTTAAAAATACTTATGGAGAATCTCGACCAAAGATACCTTTGGTTACAACTTGCCAAAAATGATATTTCAGCCTTAAATTCCAAGATAAACATTCACAACAATGGGAAACAAAGGCTCCTAGAGCCCTTCCCAATTAAGAAAAATTAAACATTAAGCATTTTTATTAAAAACTAAAAAACTATTAAGTTACATGAAAAATGTACTAAAATTTACTGTTTAATCTTGAAAGCATACATGCATTACATCATCTGAGCACCTATCCCTCCTTTGAAACAAAACATGATAATGAACTAATTCATTGACAAGAAATGCACCCGAGCAAGGGTATATTCCTTTCGAGCAATCCAAACACCAGTTTGCGACCACTGTACATCTTCCCAGTCAAGGCTTTCCTCTAGCACCTGCATCACAAAATGCAGAATTGGGATTTTTAGTACAGTTGAAACACATTATATTTGCATTCTACAATAACATTATTATATGTAACAAATTGAGCGATTCTGCATTGTTGAAGCAAACCAATTATGGTTTACATTTAAGGCCTTGGGATGTTATGCAGACTAGAGAGTGAAGTAGTTTGATACAATACAATGGTCAAAGGCTTACAGCCAAAGGCCAATGGCAAAAGATATTGGTTCTGTTGGTTTGATTGCCCCCAAGATATATGATTTTCACTCCAAGATTATAAGACTCGAGAATCTACGTAGTACATAAACTCAACTTGTAAACCCGACATGTAGACTCATAAAAGTCTACTTCATATAAACACGAGTTACCAACCTCTTCCCTTTCATAGGTTGTACACCTAAGCATTCAATAGTAATACCCTAGTTACTCATAATTGAGGAGAAAAAAATCTGTGGACATTATTCACATTCTCATGGAAGAGAGATGAAAGATTGATTCCAACAAACCTCCACATGTTCAAGAGGCAGAGGGATGCCGATCAACCGCATCACTTTCTGGGGCAGAGGATTCTTACATCGAGACCATCGAAACACATCAACCATGACATGATCAGAATCAGCTTTGTCACCATTTGTTGGATGGTGATGGTGATTTTGAGACTTCTCTGTATCTGGGTCATGCATCTGAGTTGCTGGTATAGCCTTCACCATCTTCTCTCCAATAAAACAGAGCTCGTATCTACAAAGATTAAGACTCATTTAATTACAGTTTCATGACATCAAGAGCCCTTAGACTTGAAGACAAACATGACCATTGTGGATCCTTAGAGTTTGACAAGTTAAACAGAATATTTTATTGAAAAAAGAATAGTATAAAATAACACTAATAACAGGGAAACATCGCCCAAATAGTATATTAAGCAATTAATGAAAAAAGAGAGTGACACAGACACAGTCCAATATGGTTTCATATTTATAAGAACATTGCAATAACTCGTGGCACTTAGTTTTAAAGAGACATCAAACATGAACCCTATAACACAATGATCACACATTTTGGTCAAGAACTTTAATGTAAAAATACCTGCAAGAGTGTGTTTCCAGATACAGAACTTCTCCCTTCTTTAAACGAGCAGAGGTATAGAGTGGCTTTTTTAGACCCTTGTCAGCAACAATGCTTATACTGTATTTGATCCTGATAAATATCATAATTAATGCATACTAAAGACAAGATAAGATGCAAAAAATAGAACTGCATTCGTATATAGATGAGAAAGAGTATGAAACATTTGGTCGCGTTTGTTTCGAAAATATATATTCTCATTTCCTATTTTCTCAAATAATCATAAAAAAACTACCTCGGTATCAGTATGTTTCTCATTTTAAAATCTCTGTACATGAAACAATCAAAAGAAAATACAATAGCATTTTAGAAAATGTGTGGAAACAACAAACCAAACAGGAAAAGTTTTACCAAAACAAGCTCCAACGCAATGTTTGAAGCTGAGATATTTTCATACATTACAAAAATACCACATACTAGGATTCGATAGGTTTTTTTCCATCATAAAACACAAGCTATTATATTAGACTGTACTTTGCCAACTAATACTAGCATACCAAGGTTCATTGCAGAGGTTGTACTGTATTGTAACTTCACGTACATATCTTTGTTGCCGCAATGCATTCTGAAGAATAAAGGCCATGCCAAATAAGATGAGCATAGAATATGAAATAACCATTAATTCAATAGTAAACATGAAAAGGTTTGTCAATTATAAGATAGAGATACTGGACAAACCGAAGCTGCAGCCCTAGTAGTCATTGTCCGTTCAACAGCTACTGGTGCAAGGGTAGGTTCAATGGTTGAGGTATGCGTGAGGCAGGGTTCAAGATCAATAGTTCCGCCTCCTTTCTGAAGAGAAAAGAATAAAAGGTCAGAATTTAAATATTCATGCAGTTACCCAGTCCAATTGTTGTGAACGAACATGCTTGTATACAGGCAGGTAATAATCTCACGCAAAGTGCAGACTCAAAGCACAAGCACCCCCTTTACATCCCGTATATAATCTCTCATTAGAGGAACATATTATCTGACCAGAATGTAAAACATTTATGCAATGACTAATCAACAATTTTCCCGAAAAGGCATGTGATGTATCAAAAAGAAAGAAAAGGCCATTATATTTGAAATGGAAAATAGTGAACTAAATTATATGAAAAACATCTATAGTAGATGATGTTTCAATGAAGAGAATATAAGACTTCAGGAGAAAATGTTCAAAGGATGAAGAAAGAAGAATTTTACAGTTTGTATGGCTTTCATTATTACCTTCACAATGCAGCACCGCTCAACTTTATAACTACAACCAATTGCAGCACCCCAAGCACGGGAACGAACATTGTTTCTCAGGGTAGAAATATAGCCTGATGTTATACACGAAACATCTTCGATTATTTGAACAGCTTAAATGAAGAAATGAATATAAGTAACTGCAAAGTTGAGAAACCAACAAAACTACCCCAGTACCCACAGTAATGAAGATTGTGTGTGTGATGCACACACAATTAACAGTTTGAAGTAGTGCTTGAAGCAGTAAGCAAATAAGCCACTGATTGGTATTTGTACCAAGGCAAATTCAGAGTTTCAAGTCTTAAACATGAATAGTAAAATAGTTTCTACTCTAATTCTTTATCTTTAATTCTTTCGCTGGTAGACATGTCACCTTTTAAGATTTAGAACCACAATGGAAACTCAACTTACACTTGTAAAATTCACAACTTCAAACCAAATCACTACTTAAATAGTTGCATAATGGTCAATCGATCTTAAGATCAGTTAACAAAAACCTGAATTCAATATTCATATATCCTGAAAAGAATAACTACTAAACCTTTCAAAACTACTCAACGGAAAACCCAAGTTTTATTTTAAATATTTATCATATACGTAAAGTAGGACATCTTATTGTAAACTTATTCCCAGTTATTACTTCTAGATCGCTTAGATGGAATTCAATGTTATTTAACACAGCAACATGTAGGTACTATTAGATAATGAAGAGTGCATCTTTTCAATCTATAAGGACATACAATCTTGTGGAGGTAGCACTCGAATGGTTGTGCGCAACTCTTGTACAGCCACTGGAGGTGGAGAAGCTGTTGGGCGACAATAACCTGTATGCATGAGAACTATGCAACAAAAATTCAAAATCAGTACCAATTTCAAACACGTCAAATCCAGTCATTTGAAATCAAAAGCACACTGCAACCTTCTTGCAATAACACATACCAGCAACAAGATCCGAGTCATAAGTATAAACATCAGTCCCCCATAGCTGGCCACCTCTAACCTGAACATAATAATATATATACTCTTAAAGCCAGGTATAGCATCAATAACTAGAGCATATTTAAATTTCATACCTTGAACTCCAAAATTTAAACAAATAATATGGTTAATAAAAAAGTAAGTAAATAAAAAACTTGCATCTCATCAAATCATCTTATTGAGTGCTTCAACAAATTTCTGCAATAGGCAAAGCAATGATAAAATGGACTGTAAAAGTTGTTTCCATTGCAGGAAGGAACAACAGCAAACAAAAGGGAAACTAGAAAAACATTGAGAGGAAAAAGACATAAAAATGTTTTTATAAGAGATCTAAGTGTAGAAATCATTTCATGAACATCAGCAATGATGAACCAAAGTCCTCAAACTTTAACAAGTAACAGATAAACCATACATAACTCACAAGATAGAATAATACAACAGAATCCAGGAATATACAAACAAAAGAGAGCAAAACATGAACAAAGACTTCACCAGCAATAAGAAAGAAGCAGCAAAAAAATCATCAATGTAAAACACACACACAAAAAGCTAATACTCCCCCCCCCCCCCCCCCCCCCCCCCCCCCACCCCCCCCCCCCCCCCCCCCCCCCCCACCCACACAC
>Ga0123342_1006558_pt1 | contig 16044 bp, 18 predicted proteins | sample Turbeawhitnodule_FD_89960 | JGI IMG/M metagenome (GOLD analysis project Ga0123342, IMG submission 89960) | Root nodule microbial communities of legume samples collected from Mexico - Turtle bean Mexico white nodule | ecosystem: Host-associated > Plants > Roots > Nodule | place: Mexico: Nepantla... | reverse complement strand
TTATCAAACTTTGTTTGTGGCGCCTTCCTTTATCCAGGTTTCTATTGTTACTGTTTTGAATTTATTCCGTTCCGTAACCCTAAATTCCCAATTTTATTGTCATGTCTATTTGGATTCATATCACTTTTTCACGATTTTAAGCTTATGCAAGGTTATTTAATAAAGAATAAAATAATGTTTACAAAGGATACACATATCTAACCTTATGCCGTAGTATATACCCTAAGACCTGCTGATAAAAAGAAAAAAAAAATATATATATATATACCCTAAGACCTAATCTCATCCAAAACTGAGTTCCTATCATTAACAATATCTTTAACTTTTTTAGAATAACCCCTGTCGGACTCCATTATCTCTTCATGCTAGTTTTCCTTTATAAAATTGTATTTGTCCCTTGTTGTTCCTTTATAAACAAAGTTACTAATATTAAAATTTAAATAAATAATATTATTATTCAAACACTTATATTAACAATATAAATTTATAGTATATTTTAATAAATATAAATACACTTGAGAATAATGGGAAAAACGAACTCGGAAGCAACACACATAATCAGGAATCAACTGCAGAAAATAAACAACACAGGATTTAATGTGGTTCGGTCGCCAACTGCAACCTACATCCACACGGACAACTATTAGGTTTTCATTATATCATGTTGCATACCAATTACAAGTACAATGATATGTTTAAATATAGATTATAAAAGGGACACAATGATTAAGCCAACCCACTAAACATGGTGGCTAGTCAGCCCAACCCAATTGGTCATGGCTTCATACCCAACAGAGAAGACACATAAATTATCTAAGTGTAGTCATTGGTATATTGTGAAGGAAACATAATTAACATAGTAGTTATATATATATATATATATATATATATATATATATATATATGATAAATTTACAAATATTTTTAATTTTAAAAATAGAGAAGAAAATCAGTTTAAAATAAAAAAGCAGTTTCCAAAACAAATGGATCAAAACTCAAAATCAAACTATTTCGTGATTAATTTGAATCAAATTGAAAATTAAAAAAGTAATAAGAAACTTTATGTGATAATCAATCTGATTGAAAACAATCAACGTAAAATCAATCACAAAGTTCATAAATTCATAACGGTATAATAACAATTGAAAAAAATAGGCTAAAACAACAACGTACCAGATTATTCACTCGTCTAAATAACATGGTTCACATCTAGCAACTATTAAATGACAATAAATAAAATAAATTTTTAAAACTAAAAAAACTGTTTTGTTAAATTACAAAAATAACCAAAATAAATTAATGAAATAAAATATTAATAAGGATTAAATAAGGAATTGGCAGAAAGCAGATTGATGATTCAAAGCTGCAAAAGTTGGTGTTGTCTCCCTTGTTGTTCTGGTTTATGCAGCATTTGAGGTGTATGTATAGGCTCTGAGGTTATGTCTAGTTGTTTGTGCGCTAGATTGAGGCCATCAGGTTTACCAGGTTGTAAAGAATGGCTATAAGTACTTACACAGGTTGTATTGAGCTTAACATGGAGCATCCGGATGAAGATGATGCACAGTAAGTGGACCATGGAGGTCTCTTGGCTGCTGGAGAAGTTTGGAGGTCTTGTTCTCTGTTTGCTTTAATTTCATTCTTTGCTGATAAAAAAAAAAAAGGAAATTCATAATTGTATAATAACAATTGAAAAAAGAAAGTCTAAAACAGTAGCGTACCAAATTTTTTCACTCTCTCCGAATAACATGGTCCACAACTAGCAAGTGACAATAAATAAAATAATTTTTTAAAACTAAAAAAATATTTTTTTAACTAATGAAATTACAAAATAATCAAAATAAATTAATAAAATAAAATATTAATAAAAATAAAATAAAAACAAATTTGTGGAAATAAAAAAAAAGTTATAATAAATAATTCTTTTATATATAAGAATAATGTAAAAACTACCCACGACAAATAATATAGTTATTGCGATGAAAAAATGTAAGTTTTTTTATTATATAATTGTAACATTATAAATATTAATAAAAGGATTCATTTTCATATAATTTTTTATTCTAATAATGATTATATAATAATTAATTTTTTGCCTATATATAACTTTTATCATAAAAAAAGTGGAGACGAAAACACGTGTTTTTCACAAATAATAATGAAAATAATAATTTATAATTTATAACAATAATAAGGAAACTACCCCACGCATTCGTTTTTTAAAAAAATTACCCTAATCATGTTACATTTTTCTCACATACAAATACTTATTATTTATTAATTTGAATAGCTAAACGCAGCCCACATAAGTGCCTTTCTTGAACGGTTGTTTAAAAAATTGGATGTTTCGTTCTATACCTCTACATTTTTGTTTCTGCACCAAATATCGAAATTAATCTTGTGAGTTTTATTTAAAAGGACAGTGTTAGAAGTGAGAGTATTCCGTAAGCAAACTTTTCCAGTAATGGTCCATCTGGAGCTTATTTTTTGAATTCCAAATTAGTGAATCCAAATTTCCAGCATGTAAGGAACACCCTTAAACAATTACTCTCTATTTTTTATGGTCTTTTTTTTTCTTTCAAACAATGCAAATATTACTTTATTTTAATTTAATTTAGTAAAAAATATACAACAATGCAATAGAAGAAATGTGAACATATATCACGTCTATGTGTGTTTATATTGGTCATAATAATATTTCACGAAGTAATCTCTACAAAGCTTTGATGAACTCGTACAAGCATTTGGTTTAAGACTAAAACTCGTAAGGAATAAATAACAAAGTCACATATTCACATTACCCTCGTAAACTCTTTATGATCAAGTAGCCACCAAACCAAGAAAACCCAACATTTTAGATAAATCGCATGCTATAAATTACTGTCCATCAGAAATTTTGCATATTGCATATTGCATATGCTTTCTTGCCAACCTTACATTCAATACCTTTGAATTTACAGCTAAAAATACTCTTTTTGAAAGATTTCCCCACACTGCACTTCATTTCCTCGTCCACAACTTTCTTCAATGAATGGCCAATGTCACCCGGTGCCCATGCTAACGATATGTGGGGACGTGGATCCTGTAAACAGTACCTCAAGTTCAAATAATGCTAAGACAATACTGAGTTCAAAGCAAAAGGTTGAATGCATTTATGGATGTACTTACAAATCTGATTACAATCTGAATTTATAGACTATTTATAACCTAATTAAGGGAAGATATAATAGGTAATTAAAGCTATGCAAATCAAAACTCCAAAAGATACTGAATAGAAAAGGGAATCTACACTAATTATATTATGCAACAGTTATGATGCAAGTTGTTCCGGTGGCAGCATTACTCAATAAAATTACCGACCTTGTAAAACTCAGGAAGATTATGAAGTCTGTAAATTGTATTCACTGCTTCAATTTGCTTTGTAATCTGCAATTAATTGGAAAGAAAGAACATATTTCACATTAATGGATAAACTAGATGGAGAGAATGAATTGGCATGAGATTAGACAGTGAGCAATTAGTAATCTTTTCAGATATTAACTCTATTTTGCAGATGTTCTCTTATCTCTAGCCTTTTCCCAATTCTTTGAGTTTCCATGCAAGACCAAAAGAATGTACGAGGCTTTTGAAAATTTACAATTCAATCTTTATTTATTTCAGTTTTCATGTCACTCTAATGGTTTAATTCAGTTTCAAATGCAATTTTCCAAACTTCCTAAAGTTCTATTAATATGTTTTAAATCAGCAGCTTTATAGGCAGCAAACTAAGATACAAACACTATCAACACACATTTCAGGGATATGATTTATAAGTAACACAGGCAACAGGGCATGCAAAAAAGAAAATAAAGCCACAAATCACACCTCTATTAAACCTCCTTGAACAACTTCTACTGAGAGAAAGGTGCGCGTGTGATCATCATTAAGGAAAACCTCCCACTTGTTAAAGTCTATCCAAAACCTACTTCAAACAGGAAACAATAAGAAAAACAGGTGGAAACAAAAGTACTGTTCCATTTTCATAAGTGAAAAATAGAAGAAATAAAACTGACTGGCGTTGAATTTGAAGCTTCTGTTTGAGCATTGAGATCACTGAGTCAATTTGGTGCACTCGTATTGGAACAGTTCTTCCCAAACTTATGTGAAATTCTCTTCCTAAGGCAACCTGTTCGAGCTTCTCATCATTTTGGCAGAGGATGTTTAATGGGACATCAACATCAACAACATTAAGACTTGGTTCCTGAGATGAAACTTTTTTCAAGAAAGCAGATATTTCTTTCTTCGATGGAGATGAGATGTTAACTGTAAAGAAAAACTGCACCTTCTAAATTTACCATTCAAAACTTTTGAACACATCATTGAAGACTGAAAATATGAAATGTACCGCCAGGTGCCAAATGGCCTAGGACCTGTCAGTATTCGGTAACGACTGAATCACGCAATGTATCATAATTAGCTAAAATAACTTAACAATTAGGTTATACAAGGGCTAATTATGGCACACACACTTTATAGGCCCAACCGTAAAAGAGCCCATCAAATACTATAAATAGGCACTACAACCAAGACAAAGGTACGTCATTATTACAACAATTATTACATTCGAATACCAAACACTTACTTGAGCGTCGTAGTACCTTTTGCAGGTGTACTCCCGACCGAGAGTCAAAGTCAGGAAGTTAGGAGAAAAGGAGGGAAGAAGCGAAGCACGACCGAAGAGAAGGAATCAATTATTCAACCACTGACAATTGAAAGAAGATTGAATATATTTCTGAAAATGTGCTTAGAGATGTGATTACAGTCTAAATTTACAAATTATTTACAACCTAATTAAGGAAAGAAATAATAAGTAATTAAAATTATACAAATCAAATCAAATCACTAAAAGATATCAAATTTGTTCTAATAAATAGAAAATAGAATTTGCACTAATTATGGAATAATTATCTCCTAATTATTGAATAATTATCTCCTAATTATTGAATAATTATCTCCTAATTATCCATCATTCACAGCTTGCAAGTAAGATCTTTGAAATGTTTTGTGGGAAGTTCTTTGGTAAACATTATAAGACCATTATCCAACTTCTCCTTAATGAAATGTCAGTCTATCTCTATGTGTTTTGTTTGGTTATGTTGAACTGAATTTCTGCAATACTGATGACAGACTTACTATCACACGCCAAACTCATAGGAGTTTCATATTTTATTTTGAGGTCATCGAGTATGATCTTCATCCATAATAGTTCACAAACCCCTTGAGCCATGACTCTAAATTCTGTCTCTGCACTCGATCTTGCAACTACATTTTGTTTCTTGCTCCTCCATGTCACCAGATTTCCACCCAAGAACATGCAATAGACTGTGGTGGATCTCCTATCAACAACTAATCCTACATAGTTAACATCAATATATACTTTCATGGATAAGTTTTCCCCTTTTTTGAATAGCAATCCTTTCTTAAGAGAGGCTTTTAACTACTGAATAATTCTATTTACTACATGCAAGTGTCTTTCTCTTGGATCATGCATGAATTGGCTAACAACACTAACTGCATAGGCTATGCCTGGCCTAGTGTGATAGATAGATGAGTTTTCCACTAAGTCTTTGATATTGTGTCTTCTCCACCTTTGGGCTTTCCTCATCATTCCCATTCCTATGATTTTGCTCTATTGGCACTCCAGTGTTCTTACATCCCAACTTACCAGTCTCTTTGAGAAGATCAAAGATGTATTTTCTTTGAGAAATAAAGATGCCCTGTCTAGAGTAAGCAACCTCTATCCCAAGGAAGTACTTCAGCTTCCCAAGATCCTTCATCTCAAATTGAGTAGTCAGTCTCTCCTTCAAAGTTTGTTTTTCATTCTCATCATTACCTGCAATAATCATATCATCTACATAGACCAAAAATAGAGTGAATTTACCATCCTAAGAATGTTTTATCAACCGAGTATGGTCACCTTGGCTTTGTCGGTACCCCGAAGATACCATAGCTTGAGTAAACCTTCAAAACCAAGCATGAGGTGATTGTTTATGACCATACATGGCATTCTTAAGTCTGCACACCTTATTCCTTTCATTATTGGCACCATAACCAAGTGGAATCTCCATGTATACTTCTTTGTCTAAGCTTCCATGCAAGAAGGCATTTTTAACATCAAATTGATGCATCCCAACCAAAGTGCGCTGCTAAGGGGAGAATAATCCTGATTGTATTCATTTTTGCCACTGGGTAAAAGGTTTCCTCATAATCGATTCCATAGGTTTGGGTGTACCTTTTGCAAGCAACTTTGCCTTATACTGGTCCAGTGTGCCATCAGACTGATACTTAACTATGTATCCACCTAAAACCCATTGCCTTTTTATCCTTTGATCTCTTTACAATCTCCCGAGTCTCATTCTTTTCTAATGCACCCATTTCTTCATTCATGGCTCGAACCCAATTCTCATCTTTTAAGGCTTCTTGTATTGATGTAAGGATTCTAATAAAATCAATAGTTGAAAGAAAACTTTGGTGTTGCATAGAAAGTTTTTTTGTAGACACAAATTGGGATAGGATATTTGGCACAAGATTTTTTTTCTCTCAAGATAATAGGTAAATCATCTAAATTAGGTTCAAAAGCATTATTTAATGTGTCCTCAAGAGTTTCACGGGTATGAATTCTTACTTTTGGTTCAGACAATTGAAATTGTTGTTCGACTAGGATGGTTCTTGTTGCCTTTGCTAATATTGTTTACCAAAATATTTGTTCTCATTATTCTTCTATGGTAATGATGCTAGTGCAAGATCTTTGTCATCCTCCCTAAGAGTGAAATCTTGCAACAAAGGAAAAGGTGACAACTCAAGGACCTCAGCTTCTTGAATACTTTCCCCTGAAGCTGAGAACTAGGAAAGAAGGACTTTGTTTCATGAAAGGTGACATCCTTGGAAACATAGACTTTACGACTTTGAGAGTGATAACATTTGTACCATTTTTTGTTGGGGGCATAACTGATGAAGACACATTTCATGGCATGAGGATCTAACTTGCCCTGATAAGGACTATGAACATAGACAAAAGTAGGACAACCAAAGACACGACTATGAAATGATAGAATATGGTCATAAGCTGAACAAGAGTAATACCCTCTAGAACCCGAGGGTAATATATTAATGAAATTAGTGGCAATCAAGACCGCTTCCTTCCAGTAAGATCTAGAAACAAATGTTTGGAAGAGTAGAGTTCTAGTAACCTCAAGCAGATGAACAATTTTCCTTTTTGCAATCATTTTTTATTGAAGGGTGTTCACACAAGTTAATTCATGAACGACTGCATTTTCCTTAAGGGAACTTGGAAAAGTTTTGGTTCACATATTCTCTTCCATTACTAGAACACAATCTCTTAATTGGACTTCCAAATTGTGTTTGAACCATTCGGTAAAAATTGACAAACAAGTGAAAAACTTCATACTTATATGTCATAAGGAATATCCAGGTAATCCAAGTACAATCACCAATAAATGAAATAAACCATTTTGCACCCGATATATTAGAAATAGGTGAAAGTCTACATACATCAGAATGAATAAGATTAAAAGTGTACGGGTATGAGCGAGACCGAGATTCGGTCTCCCTGACCGAGATATGGTCTTCCGGACCGAAACCATAGGAATCTGGCCGAGACAATGGAAATCTGGCCGACCGACCGATACATAAAAACCATTAACGCTCAAGCCAAGGTCAGTGGAGCTAATATGCCATTAAGAATTAGGTAATGCATCCATAAATGTGATTTATCTCACTAATCAGGCCCAATAAGGTAAGCCCATTAAAATAATATAAATAACACACATTCCAAGGAGAAAGGTACGTCATTTATTATTGTGCACCTACCTGAATACCCCCCCCCATTCGGTGTTCACCCAAGACCGAGAGCCGAAGGAGAAGCACGAAGGCGAGAAGGACCCCAGTCAAGCACCCAATAACCTGCCCAATCCAAAGAGGAAGACAAAGACTTCAATAGTTCTCTAGGTCCCATCTCCCTGGCAGGAACAATTGGCGCCCACCGTGGGGCCGAGAGAAACTAGCTGAAGAAATAAAGTAGATGGTTTCAACCAGAAGTATGGAGAAAATGACAAGCCAACCAGACGATGTTGTTGTTGTCTCTCTAGAGAGAGATGACCAAGATGAAGAGAAAGACCGAGGAGACTGGTCAGAAGAACGAGCAGGAGTTGCAGGTTCTCCGTAGGGAGAACAAAGAGATGAAAAAGAAGCTGGGGGAGGGAGGACCCTCCGTTGTACCGACCAATGTTGTCGGCAGGTCCTACACCTCTCCCCCCAGCCCAAGACCGGCCGAGGGGACGAGAGACAAGGTCCCTCCCCGGGAGACCGAGATGGACGATGAGTCATGCCTAGTCAGGTCCGCCCAGACGACTGTGACGACTGACTTGACCCACCGACATCCTTTTACCAACACCATTATTGAAGTTCCACTGCCTGACAAGTGGAAGGGTTTCAACCGAGACCGATATGACAGATCGACCGATCCCGATGAACATATGGACGCTTACACCACCAATATGAGCCTTTACACCTTGGACGACACAGTGTTGTGTTGAGTGTTCCCTACATCGCTGAAGGGAGCAACCCTCAGCTGGTTCACCAAACTCTCATCCAACTCCATTGACAGTTTTGCCACACTCGTGGCAAAGTTTGAGACCCAGTTCGCGACCTGCCGGCCGCACCACCTGACTTCCATCGCCCTGGTGGGCATCCGCTTGGAGAAGGGAGAGTCCTTGAGAACCTTTGTTGATAGGTTCAGCAAGGTGGCAATGAGCATCCAGAATCTGTGCCCGGACGTTGCCATGCATCACATGCTGACAACCCTACGACCAGGGCCCTTTGCTGACAACCTGTGCATGCAACCAATCGATAGCCTGGACAAGCTGAGGAAGAGAGTTGCTAAGTATATGCAGCTGGAAGAACTCAGAGAGTTCCGTAACCAGGCCCGTGCCGAGGCCAACGGAGAGAAGAACAAAGAGGAGAAAGACTGCCAGGGCCGGCCGAGTCAAAGGAACGACTGACGTAGAGACAACCGGGAGCGACCAATCCGATTCTCGAGATACACACCCCTGACAGCCGAGAGGGGAAGGATTCTGGACGAGGCTCTCAACGCCGAGTTGATCCGTCCTCCAAGGAAAGTGGCCCGCCCAAATAATGCCGACCGAAGGAAGCAGTGTCAGTACCACCAAAACAGCGAGCACTCGACCGAGGAGTGTCAGGCTTTGAAGGATAAGATCGAGGAACTTATCCAAGCTGGGCACCTCTGCCGATTCGTCAAGAACGGCCGAGACCCACCCTGCCGGGCAGAACCACTTAGGCGGACGAGGTCACCCCAACGCGGTCGAAATGACCGAGATCACAGAGACGACCGACATCCTAGGAGGGACGATCCCCCTCGTAGGGAGGCCGACAGAAGAGGTAACCGAGAGGTTATCAACACCATAGCCGGCGGCTTCGCCGGGGGAGGGAGCACCAACAGCGCCCGGAAGAAACACCTGCGGGCGGTGCACCAGGTGAACACGGTGGCATTTCGATCAAGGATGCCACCCATCACCTTCACGGACGAGGACTTTAAGGGCGTGGATTATCGCCAACAGGACGACTCGATGGTAATATCGGCCGATATAGACCGATTCACCATCTGGAAGACCCTCGTGGACCAAGGAAGTTCAGTAGACATCTTCTACTGGAAAACGTTCAAGGCCATGAGGATAGCCGAGACTGAGATGATGCCCTACGACGACCATGTAGTAGGGTTCTCGGGTGAGAGGGTGGGTACCAAAGGCTACATTGAGCTCTATACCACCTTCGGCCAGGGAAAGAATACCAGGACTATAAGGATCCGGTATCTGGTCATCGATGCCAATACCTCCTACAACATCCTCCTCAATCGACTGTCCATCAATCAGTTGATGGCCATCGTATCGACCCCTCACCTGGCAATGAAGTTCCTTTCGAAGACGGGAGATATTCTTACGGTCCACGTGGACCAGAATGAAGCACGAGAGTGCTATGCCGAAAGCCTCCAAGTGGAGCCCTTAAGGAACGACATCTCCCCCAAGAGAAAGTCCTCCCGAAAGGACCACTCACCCAGGGAGGCCCGACTGATGTTAGTCGAGCCAACCGTCGTGTTGGTAGACCTTGACCCCCAGGCGACCGAGGATAGACTGGACGCAGAGCACAACACCGCTGTAGGGACGACCATGGCAGCTGTCGAGGCTGAGATCATGCACGCCACGCGAAAGAAGAATATGGACATGTTCGCATGGACACCGGCCGACATGCCAGGGGTGAGCTCGAACGTCACACCCACCGACTGTCGATATTTAAAGAAGCTCGATCGATCTCCTAGAAGAAGAGGGATTTGGGCGATGAAAACGCCTAGCAACAAAGGCAGAGGCCGAGAAGCTTCTGTCGGCCGGATTCATACCGGAGGCCCGATACACGACTTGGCTAGCCAATGTCGTCATGGTCACCAAGCCGAACAGCAACTGGAAGATGTGCGTCGACTACAAAAATCTCAACAGCACATGTTCGAAGGATACCTATTCCCTCCTAAACATTGACCGCCTGGTGAATGGGGCGACCGACCATAAAATTCTGAGCTTCCTGGACGCTTACTTTGGCTATAACTAGATAAGCATGCACCCAAGGGATAAGGAGAAGACGACCTTCATGAGGGCCAAAGCCAACTACTACTACGAGGTCATGTCGTTCGAGCTCAAGAACGCGAGGGCGACCTACCAGCGCCTCATGGACAAAATCTTTAAAGGCCTAATCGGCCGAGCGGTAGAGGTATATGTGGACGACATAGTCGTGAAGTCCAACTATTTCGAACAGGATCTGAAGGACCTCGATGAGGTGTTCAAAGCCCTCAGAGGGGTTAATATGAAGCTCAACCCCGAGAAGTGTACATTCGGGGTTGAGGGAGGGAAGTTTCTGGGCTTCATGCTCACCGTATGGAGGAGCATTGTTTGCCGATTCGGTGTCCCGCACACAATAATAACTGATAATGGCCGACAGTTTATTGACCGAGGTCTGGAGTCCTTTTATGATGACCTGGCATCAAGTCTGTTATGGCCTCGGTAGAACACCCGCAAACCAACGGGCAGGCCGAGGCCGCCAACAAGGTCATACTCAATGACCTGAGAAAGCGTCTGGGCAAGGCAAAAAGCCGATGGACCGAGTAGCTGATAGAAGTACTCTGGGCGTACAGATGCACCCTCAGACTACCACGCAAGAGACACCCTACAGCCTGACATATGGGGTCAAGGCCATGATCCCGGTCGAAGTGGCCGAGCCCACCATACGAAGGCAGATGGTCGACCTCACTCTAAACGAGGAAAGCCTAGCGGTTAACCTCGATTTGGTAAGTGAATTTCGTGACAAGAGCAGGATTCGAAAAGCCGCCTGCAAGATCCGGGCGTCAAGGCGATACAATACAACACAAAAGTTCGACCGAGGAGCTTCCAGAAGGGAGACCTTGTTTGGAGAATGGGCAGCGATGCGAGAAAAAACGAAGGGAAGTTCTCGTCCAACTGGGAGGGACCTTTCCGAGTCCGAGAAGTCGCAAAGGGGGGAGCTTATCACTTAAAGTGGCTTTCGGGCAAAATTGTACCGAGGACGTGGAATGTCATGCACCTCAAGTTTTATTACAGCTGAATTTAATAAATTCATGCACTATTTCCTTACCCTACCAGGGAAGTTTTGACGAGGCGTTTTCATCAAAGTACTAGCACTGTTCCCCTGCAACCCCTCGACTTAGTCTGGATGAAGCCCTAACTGGCATACCCTGCCAACACCTCTTTCAGCTCGATCTGGATAAAGCCCTAACTAGCATACCCTGCTGAGACCGATCAACTAGGTTTGGTCTGGATGAAGCCTTAACCGGCATACCCTGCCAACACCTCTCTCGGCCCGGTCTGGATGAAGTCCTAACCGGCATACCCTACCGAGATCGATCAACCAGGTTTGGTCTAGATGAAGCCTTAACCGGCATACCCTGCTAACACCTCTCTCTCGGCTTGGTCTGGATGAAGCCTCAACCGGCACACCTTTGTCGAGACCGATTGATACACACCCAAGTTAACGTTGTAACTTGGCATAAACAAACTCACACGTTAATGACCGACCGCCCATTTAACTTGTTCGATTAACACATTCACAATTAATGGCCGACCGCCCATTGAACTTGTTCGATTAAACATTCACAATTAATGGTCGACTGCCCATTTAACTTGTTCGATTAAACAATCACAATTAATGGCCGACCATTTAAATTGTTTGATTAAGCATTCACAATTAATGGCCGACCGCCCATTTAAATTGTTCGATTAAGCATTCACAATTAGTGGTCGACCACCCATTTGACTTGTTTGATTAAACAATCACAATTAATGGCCGACCGCCCATTAACTTGTTCAATTAAAGCAATCGCAATAATGGCCGACCGCCCAAACAAATAAAGACCGACACTTTTAACTTGTGCAAATTGTTTCTATAAAATCAAATAGACCGATTAAAAAGAAGTTGGGCGATATATCAAAAGCTGCAAAGGGAGGAAGTCACACCCCGACCTCGAAGGAAACAAAAAAACAAGAAAAGGCCACAGCCCGGCCAAAGGCAAACCTAATCTTGAACTTCAATGCACTCGCCCTCCTCAACCTCGATCGGCCCAACCTCTTCTGCCGCCAAAGCACCCATCTCGGCACTTGGGACCAACCGACCCTGGTGAACTTCACAATCAATGTTGAACTCACCAGTGGCCGGCGGCCCCCCATAAAGCACATGGGCTTGGCGCACGGCTCGGTCGAAGCATTGCTTCAGCAATTCCTCCGACTCCTCGTAGTTTTGGTCAAGCTCAGCTTCGACCTGATCCTTTGCAGCTTGGAGGGCGGCCAACTCAGTGGCGGAGGACGAGAGCTTCTCATCTGTCTCCTCAACCATCTTCTTCAACTCGGCAATCTCTATTGCCGCCCTCAATGTCTCGGCCTCCCTCGCCGCCAAACGCTGCCTCGCCTCGGCAGCGTCCTTCTGCGCCAACTCCCTCTTGGCCGCCTCCCGAGCAATCCTGGCCAACAGCTCATTATTAGCAGCCAAAGACTGCTTCAAATCTTCAGTGGCCTCGGCCAGCTGATGCTCAAGTTGAGAGACGTCATCGGCCTGACGGTCTCGCCCTTGAATTCCATTCTGGAAAAGGACAATGGAGCGGCACATCAGCTCCAAGCCGCTCCTCAGCAGGTCCGAGGGGGAGACGCCTCGGATGGACTCCCGAGTCTCATTTGGGAGGGCTACGTGAACTCTTCGCGTAAATTGGAGGCCACCCCCCAGAAAGTCAAAGGGCGAGGGCGAGGCTCCAGCACCGGCCTCGGATGGCCCGGCCGCACGCTCTACGTGCCTGGACGAGGGCAGTGCCACCTCGACAACCTCTCGGTGAGGTGGAGGTGTTGGCAAGGACCTGGGAGAACGAGTGGTAGTGGCGGTGTTCCCATCGTCCCTCGGGCGTTTCTTGGACTTTTGGGAAGGACCGGCCGAGCCCTTGTCAATCCTTGTCAGCGGCAACACCTCAATTTCGAGAGCGCTGACAGCGGCCGATCGTTCTTGCACCATGCTTTCTGCAAAACAACAAAAACAAACAAGTTAGAAGCACTGTAAGACTGACCGAATCACAAGAATGACTGACCGACAAAGCTAAAATAAAAACCCATACCCCTAACGACCGCCCATTGCGCCGTCTCAGTATAGGCACCGATCAGCCTCCGACATGGAAGCTTCATCGGGATGGCATCAAAGAGGGAGAGAGGACCTCCACCTCATCGGTACCCTCTGTCAGTCTCGGCCACATCTTGAAATAACAAGGCTTGTGAGTCCAATAGAGGGGAAACCTCGATCGACCGCCCTCATAAAAAAAGAGGGTCGTCGCCTCTGGCTAAACGACGACCTTCACAAACCTCTCTTTAAATCTCTTATGAGACGACAAAAGAATCAAACAACACGCTCCCCGACCGACCGACCAACGAATGCCAATAGGCCTTTTGGGCGGGGTGACCGAAGCAAGGAAGACCGAAGGCAAATTCTCGTCCAACTGGGAAGGCCCCTTACAAATTCAAGATGTAGCGACCCGGGGGCATACTATTTAGAATTGCAGTCAGGAAAAATTGTACCGAGGACATGGAATGCCACGCATCTCAAATTTGATTATTGTTAATAAATTTATGCACTATTTCCTCAATCGGCTGTTTTATCCATAAGGAGAATTTTCGGTTGAGAAGGTTTTAACGAGGCATTTTGATTGATATTATTCTTTTTCAGTTAAGTACAAGTTAACGTTGAACCACACAATATTAAAAACCTAGAGACTCGGCTCGACTAAGGACGCTTACCCTAACCAATAATCCCTCCTGAGACCTAAATATTCAGCTCGACCAAAGACGCTTACCCTAACCGGTAATCCCTCTAGAGACCTAAAGATTTGGCTCGACTAAGGACGCTACTGTAACCGGTAATCCCTCCCAAGACCTAAAGATTTGGCTCGGCCAAGGACGCTTACCTTAACCGGTAATCCATCCCGATGCCTAAAGACCCAGCTTGGCTAAGGAAGCTTTGCCTTAAACGACAATCCCTCCCGAGGCTAAAAGATCAAAATATCCAAGTAAATGTGACCAACCAAAGATAGGTAGTATGTTCTCGGCACAATTCCATTATTATTATCAAGGTTATCAGACTCGAGAGTCTACTTAGACTCGTGGGAGTCCGGTAAACCCGACTCGTAGACTTGTAAGAGTCTACTTCAAATAAAAAATTTAACAAAAAAATAATAATTCATGATACCAATTCCATAATATTGAAATAAACAAGTTCATACTCCAACAAAATAACTAAAATCCCCAATCTGCCCAAAAATCCCCAATCTGTCCAAAAATTCCCAAACCCTAAACCTAAAAATAACCTTAAACCCAATAAGGGAAAAAATCCAACCCAATTTAAAAAGCCTCAACCTAATTTTATAATTCGTAACCCTAAACCTAATTTGTCCTATTTCCCAACCCTAATAAGTCCCATGAGTCATAAAAACCCCACAGCAGCCGCGCATTCCTCTGCAGTGCTTCGTGAGCGACAAGCTACGCGGCGATGAAGGCGTGGTGCGACGAGCGACGTGGTGGAGAGGACGCGGTGCGACGAGCGGCACGGTGAGGAAGATGAGATGACAATATGGAATCAGGTAAAAAAAAACCCTAAAATCTAACCTAATCTTAATGAAACACACCGTTTTGGCCTTTTCAAAAAATCAATTGGTTGATTTTTCAGAACTTTTCACTCTACCTTCAAACTTTGCAAAAATCTCGTGAAAACAATTCACCCCCCTTGTTTAGGCCACTAATTCTAACAACATGTAGACTCTTCGGGTTGACACCTCTCAAGCCTGGAGAGCAAGTATAGCGGTCGGAGTCAAACGGATACTAGAGGATTCAGTACCCAGTTTGTGCCAACCAACATGATCAAAACCATTAGCCTCAGCCAAGGATTAGAAGGTCTAATCAGTGATTAAGCATTACATAATGTATTTTTAATTATGATCCAAACTTTAATCCGATCCAATAACAATGGGCCGATAATAATCATATAAATAGTCACAAATTTCGAGAAAAGGGTATGCTATCATCGCGCATTAATTACACCAAGCACCGAATACCGAGATCTTACTTGAGCATCAGAATACCTTTTGTAAGTACCATCCAGACCGAGAGTGAACGAAGGAGTGGAGGCCAGTCAAGGAGAGGCAATTGCTTAGTGAGGAAAGGAAGGGAGAAAGAAAGTTGACTGACCGAGGAAGGAGGTAATAGTTTTCTCAGTCCCTTTGATGGAGGAGGGCCAAGCACACCTCATCATGGAAGCCAAGACCCAAGGCTAGACCGTGATGAGCGTCTAGACTCAAGAAAGGAGCGTCTAGGACGTGATGAGGGAAGGCTACACATGGAGCGTCTAGGAGGAGACCTAGACCGTCTAGGC
>Ga0123342_1006557_pt1 | contig 16045 bp, 8 predicted proteins | sample Turbeawhitnodule_FD_89960 | JGI IMG/M metagenome (GOLD analysis project Ga0123342, IMG submission 89960) | Root nodule microbial communities of legume samples collected from Mexico - Turtle bean Mexico white nodule | ecosystem: Host-associated > Plants > Roots > Nodule | place: Mexico: Nepantla... | reverse complement strand
TCAAATAAACAAACAACGAGAACAAGCATGGGGAAAAGGAACTACATTATTATTATTGCCTCTGTTTATAGTGAGTTCCCTGCTCTGATTTCAAGGCTGTGAAGTTGAGAGTAAACTTAGTATCTTAGGATGGATTAAAGAGTGGAAAATGTTAGCCGAGAGCAAAAATTAAGTCTAACTTAACCTTACTAAACTGTCTTGTGAGATAAGGTTTGTTGTTCCCACTTATATACTATTTTAGTCTTATTTCTAGTTGATGTGGAATCTCTAACATAAATTTCTCATTAATGGGAATGACTTAATCAAATAAACAAACAACGAGAACAAGCATGGGGAAAAGGAACTACATTATTATTATTGCCTCTGTTTATAGTGAGTTCCTTGCTCTGATTTCGAGGCTGTGAAGTTGATAGTAAACTTAGTATCTTAGGATGGATTAAAGAGTGGAAAATGTTAGCTGGAGCAAAAATTTGAGTAAAACATTATAATGCATGTTAATGGTATGAAATAAAGAAGCATACGTCTTCCTCAAAACAGTGAAAGTTAAATGACAATTTTTTTTTATCACATTTATAGTTTAATTTGAGGATGGTACTCATCACAATAACAGCCTTTTAGTCTAGCAAATATGATTCCGGGTAGATTTTAATCGTCGGAAGTTTTTTTTTAACTGAAGCATCAGTTTCTTAGAGAAGCTCATTGACTAATTTATCCAAATGCCCCTTTTACTTTAGGATCTATTTGGTAGGAAGGAAAGAAATGGGTGAAAAATACGGTAGATAGAAATAGTGAAGGTGCATGGAAATAAGTGAGAAATAGAGTACAAATGAAAAGGTTTGATTTAAAGGAAATATAAAAGCAGTGGGAAGAAATAAATATGTGAATGAAAACAGTTATAGAGTGGAAATACCTAGTAGGTCTTATATCTTACTGTTTTTCTTCTACCAAGCTCATTTTTCATATTTGTTGTTTCTCTCGTTTCTTTCTTCCCCACCGAAGAAAGGGTTAGTTTTATTTTTTTGTATTAGCTTGTTTGAATAGTTGCCTCTGAAATACGGTTAACATTGACAAAGATGAAGGTTGCCTCTTCATCCTTCTCCTTTTCACGGTCAGAGGTTGTCAGTACGTGCAACCATTTGTGCTCTATCTCTTCTCTCTCTATCTCTCTCATGTTGGTTTTAAAATGTAAACACCTAAAATGACGACGATTAATTCTAACTTCCACGTGGAAGGTTTGACTCAATTTACCTTGAGTATCCACTAAATGGATCATTTTTTAATCAGCAAAAATAATGAATAAATTGGAAATAGACGTATTCCAACTCATAGATAAAAGGATCCATGATGTAATTTTATGTAAGCTAGCTGGCCATTATCGTTCCTGATGATAGAAATATGGCCCCTACTCAAACTTCATCGCCAAAAATCCAGCCTATATCTACTAAATGAATAATGATGCAGAATCTAATGGCTGTCTGCTTTTTCCTTCATCTTAGGTTCTGGTGGTGCAATTCGAACTTATGCTACTTGAGGATAAGCGTTCTTAATTGGTTTCTAACAGAGACTGAAGTGGTGAATGTTTTAAGTACATTGGCATCTTGGTCCTCACCAGATAATTTTCGAGACCTTTATGACTACCATCTTGCAGATTTTATTTGAATTTGGCTCAACTCTAATTCAAATTTGTTAAAGTTGCCTGGGAGTTGCATTACTGTCCGTAATTTATTCCTTGACATTTAACTATCGGTCTCTCCACAGGCGTATAAACAATAAATATAGACATGTGATGATACATGGTACAGCAGATCTGTACATTATTTATTTGCAGCTTTTTGTCTTATGTTCTATTCAGAACTGTATCATACGTCGAATTTGTTACTGCTGTCAGATGTTTCTAATTTTTGCAGAGGTACTGGTGCAAAGACAGATTGTTCTGTATCGTTTGAAGACTTGAAATGAGTTATCTTTTCTGACAATTGCTGCCAGAATATGAAGTTGGCTGGCTTATGTCTAGTCTATCTATGATTCCCACTTTGCCCGTTCAGGTGGATTGAGCATTAGTGTTTGAAATCTGGATGGAGTAGTAATTATCAAGAAACATTATATTATGATAATTATATGCAAGTGTAGGCTCAATGGAATCCTCTGATCTATTAAAAGTTTGGGAAAAGAAGGAGGGTCTTTTAGGATTTGGTTTGAGGGACCGTGTTCTTGTCTGATGTGTATGGAATTTTGACGATTATGAATTGAAGGATAAAAAGTTGTTAGGTCAGTTACTTCTTTTGCATGTGCCTTCTTACCGCGTGCGATGCTTTATCTGATAAGATGTTTTTGATTTGACTGATTGATTGGTCTTTGCTTTTCTTTCAATTTTGGAAAAGTTCGTAAGCTTACCAAATTAGCGCAGACGGTGGTTGTTATGTTGTGCTGGCAGCGTCTATTACCGTAGTTAGGATATGGTTACGTGGAACACACCAAAAGACGAGTGAATCAAGTCGTTTTTGGTTTTATTGACTGACATGTGGGTCTGGTTGCTATTAACACCAAGAGAATTAGCTCATGAATTTGATGGAAGCTTTTTCATCCTCTTTCATATTAGTCCGCTGAAAATTGACAATTTCTCTCCTCGTGCCTTTTCTTCGTGCATTTTGCTGACGAATAGTTTCATTGACAATGAATGTTCTGGATTTATTACCATGGATTAAGAAAATTCGGTATCTTGGATACTGCTGAAATAGTTCATTGGTGGAATCCACCACAGCTTGAGGGACCTACGACGTACGTACTTAAAGCACTGCGCGTCTGGTATTTTGCCAAGTGAATACTTACTGCTCAAGATTTGGAGGGACTGGAACTTTGTATTTTGTGGGGGCACCTGCTTTGATATACCCCTTGCATGATTGATTTCTTAGTAATGAGAGATGGCCCTCTGCAGAACTTCAACATTTTTAACGTTTTCATGCATGACCACCGCGATTGGAATGTTATTAATGCTATATTGCAGTAAATATATCAACAAATACAGTAATTTATTTGAGTCCATTATCTTCTTTCTTTGTGGGTATTTTTTGGAGAATGATATCTTTGATTTAGATAAATATTTAACTGAGTTGCACATATTCCCGAAGCTCAAAATTGATATGGGTATAATCAACACATCGGGTTTATTTGGAAATTCGTTTGCAGTGATACTAGCAGGTTTGCAATTCAGAACATGAAATTATGAAGCAAGATTTTACGTCTTTTATGTTAAACGCCCGTGTACGTTCTGTAACATTATCAGGTAATCAAATACACACTTGTAACTTAACTATATATGAGTTCGTGCACTTTCATGTGTCTTGGTAGAATAATGTAGAATAGGAAAATATGAATTGAATAGGTTGAAGAATTTAGATTTACTGATCTACCACCCATTTTATAGCTACACATCTACTTTGAATTTCTGACAGTACCTGATTTTCTTCATTTACTTATATTCATTGTTGTTCGCTTTTATTGTGTTTTTGAAGTCATGAGTGATCCCTGCTGGTCAAACATTGTGAATTGATTTTTATGATTTAGCAGAGGGCAATGCCGGTGAGTACATTTGTCAGTGCCGATGTCATACAGAATTGATATTGCATGAAAGAAGCAAATCTGAAGCCCCAGTTCTTAGAAAACGGATAATGTTGAACAGGGTGAAGCCCCCTTATATGACCAAATATGAGGGTGGCACGGCCTTAGGTTTGGTCATCAATGGTCATAGTATGGTGGAAGTCATATTCATTCATCGTACAACACCAGTTTGTGTCTATGTTTCTTACCACGCACGATTAAGCTTTTCAATTGTTGTGTTGGACCAGCCACATATGATATGTAACCGCGTTCAAACTCGTTGCAAGGTGTGAAACCTGCAACATGCCTGGGTGCATGCTTTGATGATGGAAGATGGACAATGATGAACAAGGCTTATGGCCAGTCTAATAAGCCATCTTGTGAATTGGTTGTCGGGAGTCCAAGAAAGTCATGTGAGGCTTTTTACCAGTGCCGTACGATTTTATTTTGGGAGGTTGTGGAAAAATTTAAACGATTTTTGGACTCATTTTCATGACCTTGCTTCAAAAATCAGATGAGAGGACCACTCATCCAAATTGGATATTGGATGCAGAGACTGCTGAGCTTTACATGTCTTTCTATATTTGCCATGTATCCAATTTTATCTCACAGCTACAAACTAAAGAACTGAACAAATATTCAGGGGAGAAAGGTTGCTGACCACCATGTGGAAATCAAAAAACGGTGGAAGAGTTTCAAGAGGTGAAGACAGCAGGCATTATTTGAAACCTGTCTCCCCTTACCGCATTGGCTATCATATCTGATCTTCAGCCATGAGGTTTCTTTTTACTTTTACCTTTTGCTTTTAGTGATCTGTTAGCAATCTCATCCAGCTTCGTAATTTGTGGTTCCCTAAAGTTACTCCAAATTATTCTGACAGAATCTCTTTCATCTGCAATAATGTGCCAAGCGGAATAGTGAGCAAGTTTAGAAGAGATCATTGACTTTATTTATTTCATCACAAATGAATCATTTATCATAGATTATGGTAATGAGCAAAATAGTAGCCGACGTCGAGAGGAACAGAAGTTGTGCCTAACTTCTTGTCTCAGTCTATACTATCAATTCAAGGACAAATTATTACATGGTCTTGAACTAACGTAGTTTTGGTAAAATTTTATAACATTGTCGAGTTTTTCAGCCTTTGAAGAGTCGATTGTGGATTATGCCTTCGAGATTGTTCAAGATCATTATTGAGTAATAATGTTCTTTCTTACTCAAGATATTTGTTTGGTTTCTTTGAAGGCAATGGAAATAAATGTCATGTAGTAAAGTAAACAAAACAAAGGGAGAGAAGGAGTGGAGAATTATTCCTCATCTTGTTTGATATCCGAAAAGAAAGACTTTTTCTTATTTTGTTTGGGTTCATATAAAAAAAGAAGAATGAAATTGCATATATAACTGAAAGAAAAAAAGTCATATAAACTATTCCCAAAATTAATTATGTTTTCTTCAAAAGGGAGGAGGATAAGAAAGTGTAATCACGTTAAATACTTTATTTTCCTTTTATACTGATTTGCTGCCAAACAGGGAATAATTTTCTTCCTCCCATATTTTAGCTTTTGTTTGTATCTTAAAAATGCATACCCAAGAAAGCATGAAAGGAGGAAGAGATAGGCAGAGAGAGGTAATGCAAAGCTCCTCTTAATAGCTGGGAAGGTACAAATTTACTACATGAGATTGATACCACACTTAAATTCGAAGATGATCAGTGTAATTGGGGTTCATATATTATTCCTTTTTTAGTGTTCTGTGGACGATTGTACAATGTATATTACTATTTATCGTTCAGCATTACTATTTAGTGTTTGGCAGTTTGCATGGTGGGAAAGTTATTAAATTAATCAAGTTTTGAAAAGGGAAAAAGGATGGCCCCAACGACCCCTGCACAAATTTGTCCCTAGGTAGCTAGCTAGCTACAATGTGGGCAAGGCTATATGTCTCTGCACAGAACGGCCATCATAAAAGGCCACATGCAAAAATGTACCACCGACCCCTCCTTCTATCATACAACTTGCCAAATACACGGACAGAATTTCAATCATAAATTTCCCCATGCACTCATGCAATGCAACCATTTCAGTGTGCTTGCTTTTGCATGCACCCCACTTCAATTATGTTTCTGTTGCAATATTGGTCAACGTAATCACCATATCACACCTTAATTTCTTTTATTCACACAGCAATTCAAATAAGTTCACCAACAAAGTTGTTGTGATTTTGACAGGGATGGACCCATAATATATAATCAACCAAGGAATTTTTTTTTATGACCAATTAAATACTGGATTCGGTGATAGTGCATATGGTATAATACATATCTATAAATCTAGATTCAAATAGAGAGAGGTAGCGAGTGGTGTAGATCCATTTGGATGAAAAAGAATATCTCTTTCCTTCCAAGGATTATTGGCAGTATGGGCTGGAACATGTCCTGCTGGCAAAATTGAAGTTAGAATGAAACCATATACAAATTTAGAGAAGACAATGATACATGAACATTCATTATTTTTAAACACCTCATTCACATTTATCATTTCTTTCTATATCTCATCCTATCCACATTATAACACTTTTAAAGAATTATATATTCTCTCTCTCTCTCTCTCTCTCTGTCAGTATTTTGGTTTCTATGTAATTTTTCATTTTGAAATGATAGTAGGGAAGCAAAGAAATGTTGCTCCATCCTCAGAAGACATGAGGAGCTGTGTGAGGGACCAACTGGTTGTTACTACTTGTTTACTGCTTCAATGAGTTGTTTCCCAACTGCAAGAGTTTTTTGGTCACTGATATATCTGAACCATGGACGGCAAGTTTTTCTTTTTATTGTGCTATAGTTTTATAGTATGTACTTTTACAAACATGGATTTGATGTTTGTTTGTTGTTTTCTTTGGTAAGCCCTGCCTTCTCTGTCTTATTATAATTCATTAAAATGAGGTGTGTGTGTTACATGCACAAAGCTAAAAACAATCTTTGAACATAGACAACAAGTTAAGGGAACCCTTGACAGCTGAGAGAAAAATAAAAAGTAGAATGAAAGGGGGGAATTAAATCTCTGTGAACACTGCAATTGACTATTCTTAACATTATTACTACACGTATATATCACTATAGGGTGCTGATACAAAATAAAATAAAAAACTATTCTATAGGGTACTGATGGGTTTGGGGGCCACACTGCACGTACTGAACTTGAACATGCCCCACCTCACTCTTTAAAAATCTTTCCAAACGGGTATCAAATCTTTGAAATTCTCCATCAGTTAAATTGGAAACACCGTTGCACTACTTCATATACACAAAAGAGGACCTTTATTGACTTATTAACATTTGCTTGTAATTAGCCAAAATTTGAGGCTAATTCACCTTAGTTGGGTCATTATCAGCATTAGGTGCTAGCTAGTATAAGGTAGATAGAGAAAAGTGAAAAGGACATACGTTGAAATCACAAGCAACAATAATACTATTAACGTTTCAGTGTTCCAGAGGGGCACAAGGAATAATAAGCAGAGTGGATCAGTGGATCACGGCGATCACGTTAGCTAGTTGTCATCACCACAACCAATGTTGGTTTATGGTGTACTTTTATGTGTGTGTGGCACATAAAGTGAGAGAATTACTTTTGCATAGAGAGGAAATCAAGTTAAAGATTATTCAAAGTTGCATAATTACTTCAAAAGAAGGAAGGAATGTATCTTTTTTCAAAATGTACACAACTTTTGTATTTTAAAGAATCAGCAGTCACTTGTACCTATGTGAAATTGTGAATTGAAGTGAGAATTGAAGAAGAAATTAGAACTCATGTGGGTGCAGTACGTTTGAGGTCAATGGAAGTGTGTGCGTGGCCCTTGTGTGTTTCTTTCTTTTCTATTTGTTTTGTTTGGATCAATGCAGCACAGAGAAGCATAAAGGTATGAGAGATTATGTAGAAAATAATAATAAAATGTGAGGATTACACCATCCCATATAACTTGGAAATGATGCTCCCACACACTGCTGCTTCCTAATACACATACAAAAGCTTATTCGAATATTCATCTGGATTTCGCAACACACCAAACAAATAACACACTTTTCCCTAAACTGCGTAAATATAAGGACTTCATATGCAATCCCATTCAATACATAAACCATCTTAGATTCTCTTCTGTTTAGTACTTTAACATATCAATGGAAATTAACTATGTTTGCACATCAGTTTCGCACAGTTGTCTCCACAAATTAACGACAGATAAAAAGATAAGAGAGAAAAGTGTGGGATAAGATAAGAGACATGATTCAGAGAAATAAAGAAAAAAAAATGACTTTGTTGGCTTTTATATAATTTATCCTTTATAATTTGAAATTCAGATTGGAAAAAAATTAATTTAACGTGGTTTGATACCTTAAGTCCTACATCCACAAATACTCAACAAAATATTTTATTACTCAACATGCACTTATCGCCTAAACTCTCGTACAACTTTTATAAAGATAAAATTGCAAACTTTCTTATGATACATTATGTCTCATATACACATACGAGATTTATTGAGTTGAGGTGACAACACTCAAATTAACTCTTCATTCTTATATTAGTTCTGTACTTTTTTCTTCTTCATATGAGAAACTTATGCGAATATCCACTTGAGAAAAAAAATTGAGTTATTGTAAGAATACTCAAGTTAACTCGTCATTTTTATAATAGTTTTATGTATTTTCCTTCTTCATATCACTAACCTCTCTCCATAAACTTTTTTGAACATTATCTCTTTCCTCTTAATAGATTTTAAACATTTTAGTAACATGAATTGATTGATCTAGACATAATCAACTTGTTATTGATAGAGTTGTTTAGTTCAAATTATTCAAAAATATATGAAAATAATTAATTCAAAAGTGTATTTTGCTTTCCATCTCATTTAAATCAATTTGTGAGTACTCGTCCATTGGTGTTTTATATACATTCATTTAAATCAATTTGTGAGTACTCGTCCATTGGTGTTTTATATACATTGATTTGATGTGTTTTTTTTTTCACATGTTGTTCGAAAATGGTCTAGGTTTAAGTGTGGTATGAAGTTCGGATACTCCTCTTGAATGGCGTGTCGTATCGGACACCGACACTCGTATGACACCTATAGGACACGTATCCGTGAAGTGTCCAATTCAAAAAGTATTTGTTAGATTTCTAACAATTCTAGTACGGTTCTAACACAATTTAAAAAAAAATACATTAATTTTCTAAAAATTCAAACTTTATTGTATAAATTGTTATCATGATTATAAAAGTAAGAAACAAATCTTTGTGAACTAGTCATAAAAAACATCTTTATGCTCGAACAAATAATCTGAAATATACTTGTGCACATAAATCTTTATTGTCAATTTATATAATTCATAATATATATATATATATATATATATATATATTTGTGTCCCCGTATCCTACATTTTAGAGATTTTACGTATCTCCGTGTCCGTGTTCGTGTCGTATCAATGTCCGTGTCAGTGTCTGTGCTACATAGATATGATCATAACCACTTATGGGTTGAGGTTCCAAATATTAGTGCAACTCTTCCAAACTGCTCCATAAATGCTCAAAGGGATTTAATATTTTCTTGTCTGAGGTTGATAAAGGCTATTGAGGTAAGCTCTTAGGGTCGACTAGACGAACTGTGTTCCAAACTTCGTCACCAAGGTATCAAAACAATTGATTAAATTTGGGGAAAGGTGAGTGAACGAGCTTAATGCAACTCATTTTAAGGAAGTTAAGAATACTCTGCAGAGGATGGTGTCGTTTAAGGTATACATACTAATCTTCATGACATACACGTCGATGTGTTCGTCAAGGCTCGTGGTACCATGGTACCTATCTAGGGTTGGGCTCTTCCAATTTGGTGGGAGTGCAATTTCCATGATACCTTCTGTGAAGGAGTGTTAGCAAGTAGAGGCACTGAAAATGTACACAAAGACCCATGGTCAGGATTGAGTATTCAAGAAACTGCACGCCTCTTGAGCTTTTGGAATGGTTGGTACATTGGACTCAATTGGATCTTTGTGTTTAGTGTTGACCTACAGAGGTATAGTCCCGCTCTCTTCCAACTTCTACCTCATTCTTGCATTTTCAAATCGAATGGCATCAATTTCTTCCTCACTTTTTCTCTTGAGTGTTTTTATTTCTCCTCGCAACTTCATCATCATTTCCATATGGTCAATATGATTATCATGGGATTCCTTGTGTTGATGTCTATCGTTTGTCATGTTTCACGTGGTCACCATGTAGTTTGTCAAAGGGTTTTTTCCTGACCCCACGACAAACACCAAATATTCTTACAAGGCTTAAATGACCCTATAAGACCCCCAACTTCAACTCCTAATGCTTGGTCGATCATGATCTCCATGATGCTTTACGTCTCAGTTTTAGTTTATATCTTGATCTCGATCTAGTTTGCTCTTCGTTGTAAGTCTTGGTCTTGGTGTAGGGTACTTGCAACCACTTTATGCTTAAGTGAGTGTAATCTTGATGTTCAAAAGTAGGCAATTATAAGAAATCCAAAAGTGTTTTTAATTTAGGGTGCCTTTTTATTTACACTAGTTTTTATGGGGTCATACCTATATGAAACTTTGGGGAATACCCTATAATTATAATTTTAGAATGTGTTTAGACATAATACATTCTTTTAATCATACTTAATTATTTAGGAGGACTAAGTTAAGTGTGTCAAAATTTCAAGACACATCCACCTCGCTTAAGTATAATTTATATTAGAAATGACTTCAACTATTATTGATTATATATTCTTAACCTTTTTTTAATCAACAATAAAAAATTCATATAAATAGGAGCACTAGAGTTACTCCAACCTATGTAAAAAAGAACCTCCAATCAAGAAAGATGAGGTTGTAAGAAAAATACATTAGTCAAAATATAGCCATATTATGCATCAATATAGAGCTAAGAGGCATAATCCTCAAAAAAAAAATCTACACTTATACAGCACGGCAGCACCAAGAAAAATATGTTGTTTCTTTGCTACCTATAATAGCTTCCATATAGCAACAATGACTATAGATATACCCAACAAATTGTCCTATCATCCAAACCAGAAATGAATAGGAGAAAGTAAAGAGAAAGCACATTAATCATCAATGTAAAGATTTCAAGCATGCATATACATTAATACACCAATCAGAATAGGAGGAATTTGACTTTAGAAATTTATAAGATACTCATGCCCACGCCTTTACTTGGGCAACAACAAAAATTTTAGGAAGATCCACCATTGCATTTTTTAAAATTATCCTAGTTCTATGATTCAAAATTCCCCAAATGATGGTTATCTACATACATCTCTAGACACTATTACCCAATCAGCTTAGGTCCATAAAGCCTATTTATTTCAAATGTTTTGTAGCATTATCAGTGTACAAAGACTCTATCAGCCTAAACATCAGACAAATACCACATTTTAGAAGCCACTTTACAAGTAAAAAAAGATGATTTACAGTTTCTAACTCAGTCTCACACATGACACATATCCCCTTCAAACTTGAATTCCTATATGTATTAAGTTGTCATAGATTGCAATTTCCCAGTTAGAACACGCTAGGTAAAATAATGTGCTGATGGGAGAGCTTTTAAATTCTAAAAATAATCAAAACTAAAGTCAAAGAAAAGATGTGACTGCAACATATTTTGGAACAATAAAATTTTACAGACAGATTTAATAGTGAAAGAATTTGAGATATTACCTAGCCACATCCACTCATAATTTCTTCAAAACCTCTCAATTCATCCATAAAAACATTTATAATTTCATGTTCACTCTCTTCTCCATTCTCAATCTTAAATAATACATGTATATTACCTTCTATTAACACTCATTCTTTTTGTTTAGTATTCTTTTTGTTTAGTATATAATAATTTTAGAGAATAGATAAGATATGTACCTTTCTCTTTAATGTCATTTTAGCTATATATGATATGTAACTTAATCTCAATTCAATAATTAAAGTAAAAAGGTTAATGAACTTATGGAGTCAACTTTTACTCTCTTTTTTTGTTAGAAAAGTTATTCTCTAATAGTTAATAAACAGTGAGGTGATATTTTTTTTTTTGTCACATCACATCAGTTAACTAATCCTTATGTCAAGGCGTTCTCTACTCTTTAGACACATGAACATGTGGGATCTGCAATCCCAATCCTCTAAAAAACACTTTTTCAAACTTGATAACAAAAATAAATAAAGAAAAAAAAAACTAAAAAGCAAGAAGTGTGTATAAAACAAAGCAACAAAAACTGTTTCCATATCAATCAGTGCAGCGTTTCATAAAAGAAAGAAGAAAAAGACTAATTTATAAAGTTTATGTACACACGCATACGGAAAAAATGGGAATATTTAATAATTATATAGTCACAAAGCAAGATTAAAGTGTTTCTTACGTGACTTGCAGCTAACTGGATCTGCCTTTTTCATTTTATAGAGCAACCTTGTGTGGTATAGAGTGCAAAAACTAGACTTGTGATTGGGACTAACTATCTTACTTGCTTTTGGTTGAAAGTGGGACCAAACACATGCAATGGCATGGGCCATTAAGATACCCCTTAATACAGACACCTGGCTTATAGATAATAAGATAATTTTGGTCTCACAAAGATATGGCACTATGATTCTCGGGCAAGTGTTCTTGATTTGATTTGTTCTCTCCTAAATTGACATTTGAAATTCAATTCAGAACTGGCTTTGGTTTTGTTTTTGTCCCTCTATAATCCTAACCTTATAGTTTTAATTTTAAAATATATGTAACATAAATGAATGCATCTAGAAGAGAAACAATTATTTTTAAAAAATGTTTTTGTTCCCTTCAAAATCTATTCAATTATTATCTTGTTCTACCAATTTGGCAATTTTATTTCTTTATTGACTAATATACTTAAAAAAACACTTATAATTAAGTTTCAAAAACATATGTATCTTTCTCCCATATGCCACCATGCACATGTGCAAGATATTCATTTTTTGTCACTGAATAAAATTTGGGACAATCTTGGAAAAACATTCGACCTACCAGAAGAATTTTTTATCACTCTAATGTGAAAGCTACTTAGGGTTGTATAGATGAAATCCTGCTAGGAATGATTAACATGAAGTAATAATTAAAAATGTAATGATAGTAGGGTAGGGGAACTTCTTTAACAGCAGTTTGTTTGAATAGGTGAATTGAGTTTATTAATTATAATTATCATTAATCCAAACTAATCCCAATAAATAACAAGAGAAGTTATGAAAGTAAGTGTGCATTATAAATATTTGTACCTTTTACAATTCTAATGTAGTTAGGCTTAGCATGATAGAGACATAGGAACTGGTGATAGTAATGTATAGTTCACAATTTAAACTATAAAATATTCTTAAAAGTAAATAAAACTTTGTCACTTAAAGTAATCTTATAATTTCCTTTGTATTTGTAAGATGTATTGTACATTTAAACAAATTTACAATAATGATGTAAATACATTTAATTTTGTAATTTCTAGTATTTTAAATACACACGCAGAGTTCTATGACTGTACAGTCTATTTGAATACTAGGTACCGTCATTTTTATTTTATATTATGTACTAAATAGTGCAATAAAAAAATGTAATTATTAAATTAAAGTGTTATTAAATTTATATAAAAATTATTGTTATATTTTATTAACTTTTATAGTATTACAATTAGACAATAAGTGTGGTTGAAGTTATTATAACAACAATTTTTTATATAATAAGTATTGTTTTATAAACTCGTTATATTTATAGAATTAAAAATTGAAAAACAAAATATTAAAAGAATATCATACAGTTATATATTATAATCACTAGTTTTTGAGATTTAGTAAATAATTTGGTGTTAGAAGCTCTGATTTGAACATTTGGAAAAGCACTCCATTCAAATGATGATAAATTATGAGAAGATTTTGTATATTAGAGAGTAATGAATATCAAATAAGTTAGTTCTCTTTTGTAATCGGGTGTTTATTACTTTTATTCATAACCACAAACAAATTGTATTGTAGTTTTCTAAGAATAAAAATTCAAGAAGATGTAATATATACTATTACATAATTAATTACTAAGTAGAAACTATTTATATTTTAATTTCCACACCGAACAAGTCAAAATTTCAATGCTATTCTATCATTTAAAATAGTCATTTTTACACTTGATTTGTAAGATACTCAAAGGGATCAAACTAAAGATACAATTAACTTTCATAATAAACTATTGACTGTGTTTTTTCTCTCAAATCAGATACGCATAAAATCTATCACATTTCCCTTCTTCTTATATTTGTAATATCACTCTATTCTTTTCTTTATAGAAGAATAGGAGGAACAAGAAGTTAGAAAGAATTGCAGGAAAAGAAATGAAATTGGTCCCATGTGCTTAAGTTTACATGGCTAAGCGTAGATTTTGTGTGTATGCTTTTTACAATGAAAAATGTGAAGGGCACCTCGAAAAATGAAAGAGGGAAGTGGAAGAAGAAGGAGTCACATGTGAAAGTGGGCATAAGATAAAAGAATCCCATGACAGACAAAGATTAAAGATGGAGTGTGTGTGAAGTAGATAAATGTTAATTGTTTACGTCACTCCCATTTATCCATGTATGATGGTATAATATAGTAACTTTGTGTTCTTATCAGTATTGGTTAATTCTATGAGAGGTTATGTCAAGAATGCAGTCATTGTCAGAGGCACCTCACAGGTATTAGCAGACACCAACTACACCCAATACAATTTATACACCATTCTTTCCCTCTTCCTTTTCTTTTTCACCTCTTGCAACTTGTGTTCTGTGCGATACCATGTGCTCAATTCTTCTTCAATAATATTTTTTTTATTTTTACCACTTCTTTCAACTGTTTGTTTGGTAAAAAAAAGTTATTTTTTTATTGATTTTTCATGAAGTAAAATTTTTTTGATTGGGATTAAGTTGAAACTTAATATTAGGATAATAGGTTTTGATTACGTTCCATATATGTTTAGATTTAAATTTTTACATTCAAGAGGTTTTGGGTTCAATTTAAATCTTTATTTTGGACTCATAAAATAATTAGATTAAATTTATTATAAATTTAGGTTTATAAATTAGTTTGAATTTAGTTTTAGGTTTTAATTTCTATCTTATTAAGATTAGAAAAGATGAACTAATCATTTTAAATTAAACAATGAGTCATAACATTATCAATATATTACTCTCATTAACACACCTAAATACATTACTCAACTATTGATCCAACACCTATCTCCAGTCAACATATCAAGTTGAGAAGAGACTCTTTTTTTTGTTTATAAATGCATACATGCATTCTTTACACAAGACTTTCATTATTTCTATAACATAAGTATTTCAAAATATCAATTTATGTTTACTTTAATGCTCTTCATAGACATATATGTTATTAATATTTATAATTTTTAATATATATTTATATATATATAAATAATCCAAATATAATATAATTTCATATGTCTTTTACTATGTTTTAGATTACTAAAATAGACAAATGTACTTTATCTAGAGAAATTTTGTCATCTTGAAAAGATTAAAACAAATATACCGTTTAGTTTATCATATGTTAACTTTGTACTCCTTTAAAAAATAACCAAGTAACTTAAACTATTAGATAGACAAAAAAAAAAATACATATTTCTTTCACTCTATAAAACTTATATTATTTGTCAAGATAAAAAGTGGAGGTTGTTAAGATATAAACTAAAATTCACATAAGTGAAAAAAAGTATAACTCTAAGAGTCTTACCTAAGAAACACATCATTTTAATTATAATAAGTAATATCATGTTTTGGTTGTCTAAAAATACTACTTAGGCTTTGTTTGAATTAGGGAGTGGATTTGAAGGAGTGAATTTAAGATGATTTGAAGAGAAAGTGTGAAGAAAGTGAGGTTGTTTGGATTAAGATAAATAGAGTAGAAAGTGTGGAAAAGTTTGTGAATGATGGGATAGATGTGATTGAAATTATATTTTTTTAATTGATAAAAATATAAATTTAAAAATTTATTTTTAAATTTAAAAATTAATTGGATTGATTTATTTATAAATTAAATAAAATTATTATTTTTATCTTTATTTTTTATAATTAATATAATTATTATATAAATTTATTTTTTATTATTAAAAAAAATTATTTTTATTTATATTTATAATTTAATATAGATAATATGATTAATTATATTATTTTATAAAAATATTTTTTTTATAATTTTAATTATAATTTATATGTTTGAATTATAATCACTACAAAAAAATCATGAAATAGAAACTAATTTTTAGAGACCAAAATAATTAGTTGCAATAGTAACTAAATTAGAGACCATTTTAGAAACTAAAAAAAAAAATTGGTTTCTAAATTAGTTTCTATTATTTTCTATTATTGTTAAATAGTTTCTAAATTGGTA
>Ga0123342_1006556_pt1 | contig 16050 bp, 16 predicted proteins | sample Turbeawhitnodule_FD_89960 | JGI IMG/M metagenome (GOLD analysis project Ga0123342, IMG submission 89960) | Root nodule microbial communities of legume samples collected from Mexico - Turtle bean Mexico white nodule | ecosystem: Host-associated > Plants > Roots > Nodule | place: Mexico: Nepantla... | reverse complement strand
CTGGGCGTGACCCTCCTCTTGAGTCGTATCTATCCCAAGGGCGTCTCTGGGGCGGCAGGGGCACTTCACGAGTCAGGCTACCCTACACTGGCGCTATCACTATGGCCTTGAAGCCACCTTTCTTTTCTCTTTATCACTACCCCAGATTATCTGGACTTGAGGCCTTCCCACGGCGTCGCTCCCTCCATGGTCTTTCCTACCCATGGGTATCGGGGAACCACACTGTGATTGCCTTGCCTTAGTGATATTTGACCTTGGCGACGCCATGGTTGGGCGACACCTTAACTGGGCGATGCCTTCACCTAAGCGACGCCTTACCTTGGCGACGCTTCCTCTTGGCGACGCTGGCACTTGGCGTCTCTTCACCTAGGCGATGCCTTACGTTGACCTTGACCCCCGACGTTGACTTTGACCTTGACTTTGTCAACGCTCGGATACGGGACGGTACATATCTAGTTTTTCAAATTTTCACACATCCCCTCTTCAATCAAAACACATCCTAAGTTAATAGATAAGAAACTCCTCATTGAAGAAAGCTAAAAGTACAAACAAGGCTCACTTTGGTGCTAGCATTGATTTATGGTGCAATTCCCTAACAAAATTCTCATGAATTCATATATACTTAAATTTAAACAAAAGATAATAGGTGAATTATTTTTGGGTGTTTGAGTTTCAATCCAAACAAAAGCAATTGTTACGAATTATTTAATCTAAAATAACAAAGACAGGTGTTTTAGAATTTAAGAAAAAAATATATTTTTCAAATAATCCGAAAGGCTTATTCAACCTTCTTAAAAAAGTGTAATCTAGAAAACAATATGATACTATGAATATTTTTCTCAAATTATGTGAGTGCTAGAAAAAAGGTATCGGGGTGCTGGAAGAAACAGCCCATTTCAAAACAATCTCATTGGGCTTAGGCCCAAATTGTATCGACTTTGATGCAGCACTCACTCAATCGTTGAGAGATAGCTTCTTCTTTCTCACTACACCATTGCCATCGTTCATCAATGGCTTCCCTCAATCTCTCTTCGTTGCAATCTTTCTCCTTCCATCGTTTACTCTCTTCTTTTCCCCAAAATAACCCTACCCTTTCCTTCAATTGCCAACCAAAACCAGCCGCGAACCCGCTCCCAATTTCTCTGAAACCCTACGTTTTAGAGAAGCCTCGCACGCGTGTGATTGCGCTGGCCGTGAAAAGCCTTGACGAAACGGAGGCAGTGGCGATTTCTCCGGAGAACGACGGACCCGCCGGAGAATTACCGTCGGGCGCCGGTGTCTATGCCGTGTTCGACAAGGTCGGCGAGGTTCAGTTCATCGGTCTGTCACGAAACATTGCGTCGACCGTTTCGGCGCACTGGAAATCAGTGCCGGAGCTGTGTGGCTCCGTTAAGGTGAGGTTTTTTCTGGGTTCTGAATTTTGAAGTGTGTGAGAAAGAGGTGGTGTGTAAAGGAACTTTCAATTGTTTATTCTTGTTGTTTCACGTGGTTTTTGGTTAATGAAACCTTTCCTCTATATGTTGAGTATTGGGCAGCATTGAAACCTTTCCTCAATGCTATCTAGTTTCAAACTAAGCTAAGTTTAATGTTCATAGTGGCAGCAATGCTATGGAACTAGTAATTGCTTTCTTGGGTGGTATTCTTTCCATGGCAGAAACGAAGTAATATACATGTGGGCTATGGTTTCAGGAATACAATGTAAGATAAAAGAAATTAATTTTACAAAGGTTCCTTAATTAGTTTACCTTCCTACTCTCATGATTGAAATTGTGAATTTCAGAAATTTCATTTCAAATAGGAAAAGTAGTTGAAAAGGGGAAATGTATAATGGTATTGTTTTAGTTTGTTTGTTAGTTAGTTTATAGGAATGAATTAATAATTATGCTTTTGAGCCATTTGCATGCTCCTTGTTTCATTCTTAGTTAGTTTATAGGAACAAATTTTTACGCTGATTGATTGTTTTCATCCTTTCACTGGTTTTATGTAAAGCACTTATTTGCCCCCATCCCTTTTAACTTTCTTCATTTGCTTAGTTTGGTTCATAATCTCAGTGCTTTGTGTTAATACTAGAACTTTTTCTTCATTGAATGAAATTTATTCGACATGAACATGTTCTCTTACAATGTGCCAGCCCAAGATTAAACCCACATAAAATAGTGCTTGAGAATTCAGATATTCGTTTTACAATTGAGGGACTGTACTAAAATGTTTTAGTTTATGTAGTATAAGTTGTACTATTTTTTTTTTTTTATTTCTTGTGATCTGGATGAGGTTAGTATTGACCCAACCTTGTAATAGAACTTAGATGAGGTTCAACAATGATGTTTAGACACTATATAGCATTTTTTCATGTGTAGTTTGTTTGGAGTTTCATGATCCAGCAACATTATAAGTGCGCTACATAATGTCTTCTCATAATATTGTCAGTTAGGAGCTTTGAGAAAGGTGATTTACTCATCTTCATAAACTACTTTGGTTAAAGAATAGAATAGAACACCATACAAATGGTCAGAGTAATCATATTAATACTAACATGAAATTCAGTATAACTTTTTTTGTTTTTGAAAATTATTTAAGACCATAAAGTAGACAAGAATACACAGATGTTGGAAGTAGTATGATCTCCTGAAAGCTCTTTTTCTCTTTAACCACATAAGAATTTGCTTTTCTTGAAATGTTTTTAATAGAAGTAAGACCATATTCTCCAGATTTCCACTTATACTTTTCTAATGGTGTGTTTTTCTTGGTGAAATTTTTTGTTGTAGGCTGGGATAGTGGAGGAACCAGACAGAGAAGCTCTAACCCAAGCATGGAAGTCTTGGATGGAAGAGTACATAAAAGTCAGTGGAAAAGTTCCACCTGGCAATGAATCAGGAAATGCCACTTGGGTCCGGCAGCCACCTAAAAGGAAGCCTGATCTTCGATTAACACCTGGTCGCCACGTGCAATTAACTGTCCCTCTCGAAAACCTCATTGACACCTTGGTTAAAGAAAACAAGGTAGTTGCATTCATTAAGGGCCCTAGAAGTGCACCATTATGTGGATTCTCACAGAGGGTGATTGCCATTCTTGAAAGTGAAGTAGTAGATTACGAGAGTGTAAATGTGCTGGATGAAGAGTATAACTACGGATTGAGGGAAACGCTTAAAAAGTATAGCAACTGGCCCACATTCCCTCAGATTTTTGTGGATGGTGAACTTGTTGGAGGTTGTGATATATTGACCTCCATGTATGAGAAAGGAGAACTGGCTAGTTTGTTCAAAAAATAAATTGCAAGTTACCTGCATTTGGGCTATTCTTTTTGAACTGGGGGAATAGGAGTAGGGAGTGGGAGAATATGGGACGGGTTAATGCAGGTCATTTCATGCTTTGTTGTACTAATTTAATCTTTTATACACATGGAGAGAAGAGAAAGAAAATGAAATATATTGCTTTTTATACAAAATGCTTGTGTTTTTCAGTTGCGGTCTGTGCACAAATCTGATTTGCATTTCATCCAGGACCTTGCAAGATAAATCCGAACTTGCTGGGTATATATCAGTGATTCCTTTCAAATTGGTGAGTGCAGCACAGGTGTAAAATGTTACTAATTTTTTTAATGAGAAAATGTTACTAAAATAAGAGAGATGTTGAACTAACATATTTCCAGATCATTAATGCCTCAAGCTTGTTTTTAACTTGTTCACGAAAAAGAAACTAGATGTCAAAATTGGTGACCTTATTTACTACTTGAATTTATAACTTGTTTTTATTTATTACTTGCAATCAATCTATGAATTTAAATTTTTGGAAAATTTTAATGGATATTTTATGAGAATAAAGTGTGTAAGTTTAATTTAGTTTATGAAAAAAAGTTTAAATCATTTTATTATTTCGATTTTTTAAAAAGTATTCAGTAAGATATTATTTAGATAGGACTTGTAAAGAGTCAAACTGTCTATTTTGCACTACTTATTGTTATATTATTAAATTCAGATATTATTAACGGGATGTTATGATTATCTAAATTGAACTTTAGAATTATTACTTTTTCATGGTTTTGCAAGATTTAATTTAACCACAAAGCATTCACTATTTTGGTTTAGAGACAATAATTTTACGTTAGATCGATGCGTTGAATACTTTTCCTGGCAGTATTGAAGAATCTTGTACATAGTAGTAGTATTAACTTCAGAAAAAGAAATAGCAAATTGGATATTGATTGATTTTAGATTGCTTCATTTATAGTAACATTTTACTTAGATTGAGATTTTTTTTTAGCAATTGTAAGGTGAGAACCCAAAGAAGATTCCCTGCACACGAACTTAACAAAGTAATTAACTAAGTGTGAATGTTCACTTCTAGAGGACAAAGGTTCTAGAGGACAAAGGAAAAAATACAAGAATATGGTGATTGATGATGAAGGGCGAAAAGTAAAAGAGTATGGAAGGAAAAACAAGAACATAATGAAAATCGAATTGACAAAGGATGAACAAAAGAACATAAGAACACAAAGATTAATGGAATAATGGAAAGAATGGAAGAGATGAAGGAAAGGAAAAACTTATGTAATGGAAGAGAGGTGGATCATGCCACTTGGAGTGTCGTTTTCCTCCAAGATAAGTGTTGAGACCGCCACTTAAGAGCTCTCAAACACTCAAGATGAGACCTAAATGCTAAGAGGGCACAAGCCTCACTAACACCTCATACAATTTCTGCAGAGTAACTTTTCTCTTCAAATTCAACATGTAAAATACAATGGGTAGTTCTCCTATTTATAGGTGAAGGAGCCTTGAAAAACAAGCAAGAGGGATAGGATGGGAAAAGGGAAAAAATGGGCAGCCTTAGGGTTTGACTAAATCAAACTTGCATCCTAGGTTTGTCCTTCTAGAAACTAGGTCAAATTGCCTTCCTAAAGGGCTAGGAACAAGCTAAAATGATACATACACCCTGTATTATGCTAAAGACAACTTATTCTAGTATATCTTTGCTATTTGAACCCCTAAAGAGAGCCTAAATTATATACAACATATTTGTATCTTATAAGAAGACTAAAAGGAAGAATAGTTGGTGTGCTGGTTTATGCTCAGCTCCTTTGGTGAGGTCCATGTGATCCTTGGTAGGGTTACGAATTGTTCGCTGAGATGACTGTTCATCATGTGCTTTGTCTTTTTCTTCCTTGGTCATCTTCATAGCTACTTGGGTTGTATTAATTTGGAGGAAGATGATCAACACGTACGGAATGGACTTTAAGGATCTGTTTGGATTAGGGAAGGGATTTGTGAAGATGGGAGGGAGTGGATTTGTGAAGATTAGAGAAGATGTGTGAGATTGTTTGAATTGAGGGATGAAAGAGTGGGTTTGTGAGGATGGTTTATTGAAATTTGTGAGTGATGTGATATTTGGAAGGAAATTTATAATTTTTTTTAAAGGTGTAAAATGTAGTTTACAAATTTACCCTTGTTATTAAAAATATTTAAATAATGAGTTATGATATAATATTTTTTTTAGGTTTGATGTACTATCAATTTTTTTTTAGGTTTCAACTACACAACTCCAATCACTCAAGATCTAACCTGAAAAGCAAGAAAAAATATAAATATAATTTTTTAAAAATTAAAAAAACAGACAAAAAAACAAACAAACTTAGAGAATCAATTCTCTATGCAATTCAAATGCAAGGAGAATCGATTTTCAATGGCACCAAAGAAAGCAAAATCGATTGTGGGTGTTTTACAAAGACATGAGAATCGATTTTCAAAGGCACCAAAGAAAGCAAAATCGATTGTGGGTGTTTTACAAAGGCATGAGAATCGATTCTCTCATGAGTACAAAGTCTCAAAAATCGATTTTCATGCATGACAAGATCGATTTTTGTTCTCTACACGTTGCATGCAAAATCAATTTTACCTTTTCCAAAATGCTTTGATTCCTTGCACAGTGCCCAATCTGAGAAAATTGTGATGCATGCACAAGGCAAGGGTATCAACGTAAAAATGTATGCTCCTACGCGAAATCCTCTCAAATCCACGCATTTGTGTGAAGATTACAATTTGCTACCTACCTGTTCCTCCATCCGCACAGGCACCTCCAAAACGGTGGAAACAAACAAGGTAGTCACTTGCTCGCCAATCCTCGCTCCAACCTCATCCCCAAAAGCAAAAAGGGCATAAAGCTAGTTCAAAACACCGAGTTAGATAAGAGGTATTGAAGCTTGTTGATGTGAGTTAATTTTTAGATGGATTCATTTTATGGTGACACTTTACTTAGAGTTGGGATTTTAGCAATTTAAGGTGAAATCTAAGGAAGATTCCCACTGGACACGAACTTAACCAAATTGTTAAGTAAGTGTGAAGACTCACTTCACAAAGGTAAAGATGAAAAATCAATATAAACTGATAGATGAGATGCAATGTGGAATGGAAATGGAATGGTCATGGCCGAACAAAATGATGAACCATAAGCATATAACAAAAGCAAAACCAAGAGAAATAATTCAAGACAAAGACATATATTAAATGGAAATGAAATGAAAAAAGTGGAAGAAGAGTAGCTTCTGGAGTGGTTGTGAAAGTGGTTCACGCCACTTGGGGTGTGGTAGACACCAAGATGAGTGAAGGGTCGCCACTTGAGAGTCTCACACTACTCAAGATAAGACCTTTTACCAAATTTTCCAAGCACTTAGGATTGTCTATTGTCGATTCATTCCTAAGGGTTTTCTTTGGAAAAACAATAAAAATAGACTTTTGTGAAAACATTATCTTTTTAACCTCTTGTGATGAGATGAGAAGGCTTCTCTTAGAACCTTTTTTAACTTTTTCTTTTTCTCTCTTTTCTTTCATTTTAAGTTGGTCCGCATGGACTTCTTTTGGTGAGAAAGATTTTAGTGTGAATTTATCCCCATGGAAGGTGAAAGAGATTTTTGTTGGTAAGGCCATCATGTAGGGTTTTCCTATCATATTGTCATGGCCTACCCAAAAGAATATGTGTAGCTTTCATAGGGACAACATCACACAAGACCTCATCCTTATATTTTCCAATAGAAAAGACTATGAGGACTTGCTTGTTTACTATTATTTCCCCTTCTTCACTTAACCATTGAAATTTATAGGGCTTTGCATGAGAGATGGTAGGTAACCCAAGTTTGTCTAACCACTCTTGTGATTGCCACATTTGCACAACTTCTCCCATCCACAATTAAGGAACACAACTTATGCACCTAGTGTGGAAAATGTTTTCCCTTTGACTTTCATTAAAAGGCTTTAAAACTTGGCCTAGCATGCGCCTCACTACTAATAAGTCTCCGTCATATAAAATTTCACTTTCATCCTCACTTGGGGATCTAGAAGAGGTAGGGGACCTAGACCTCTGTGAGCTATGATCACTCATGACAACCACCGCTTTAACCATCATATTTCTCTTAGAAGGGCAATTGGATGCAATATGCCCAAAATCTAAACATTTAAAACACTTTTTACTTGAGGTTTTGGTAGGTGACTTAGGTGTAGAAATGGAAGGTTTAGAATTTATAGGATTGTAAGTGGAATCTTTTACAAAATGTGAAGGAAAAGTTTTTCAAGAAGATTTGTTTTAGTGTTTCCAAGAGGATTGGTAGTAGCCATCATTATGACAGTTTTTGAAATGAGTTTTCTTTGAAAGTTGAGATTCAACCTTGATGGCAAGGTGAACCAATTTTTTCAATGATGAATACTCATAAAGTTCTACCACATCTTGGATTTCCTTCTCAATCCACTTACAAATCTAGCAATTTTGGACTCCTCACTTTCATGCATGTCAATTTTAGTTAAAATTGTTTCAAACTCTTTAAAGTACTCATTTACACTACTAGGTCCTTGTTGAAGCCGTTAGAGCTTCAACAAGAGTTCCTTCCTATAATAGAGAGGAACAAACATCACGCGCATGCATTCTTTCAAACCATACCAAGAGACCACGACAGACGTTTTGTTTAACCCAATGTTCATTACAGTCTTATGCCACCACTGCATGGCATAGTCTAAGAATTCTAAGGAGGTTAATTTTACCTTTTGGTCTTCTTGAACCTCATGTACATTAAAGATTTGCTCTACCTTAGCCTCCCATCCTAAGTAAATGTTGGGGTCACTTTCCCCACTAAAACTAGGCATTTTACATAGGGAAAATAAATTTTAGAAGGATGGTGTTGATGTTGGTGCCTTTCATCAAATTGATTCATTCTCCAATCTACATCTTCCTCATGGCTGCCATATTGATTATAGCTCCTTTAAGCTCTCTTATGCTCCCATCTCCTTGGTTGTCTTGTGCGATTTCAAGTCTTTGAAGTCTCTCCTTCAATTGCCTCATCTCTTCCTCCTTTTTGCCACGACCAACTCACCCATTAGGAAAGCCTTTTGGGGAGATTGAGGTTTTGATAATTCCCCTGAAGATAGATGAGCCATAAAATACAAAGAGTGAACAAACAATTAGTGAAAGAAAAGTTAGATCACTCTCCTTCAATCTTGCGTCACTCTTGTGTAAAACAAAGAGGAGAAGACACAAAGCACTCAAAAAGAAATTTTCCCCTAAATAAAGGTCTATCTTGGTGTTGAAATCTCTCAAATGAAAAAGGACAAAGCCCTTATCACTTGATTTCAATAGGAGCACAACAAAACTTAAGGAAATTTTAAAGGACAAACAAGAAAAGCACAAAACAAGAAAGCTAAACCAAGTTTGAGAAAAGATGTATGACAAAATTCTTAAAGAAAGCAAGCAAGAAAAAGGCACACAAAAAGACTCTAAAATACTTACTAAAACTTTTAACAATGAAATATTTCTTTTTTTTTAGAAATTGTTAAAGCAAAAGGATAAAAATTCCACAATTTTGAAATCAATTTTCCAATCAAAATGAACCCACTATTTGAAATGTTGCTATTTGAAAATATTGGAACCAAAAAGCTTGCGCAACTTCTCTTACTATTTTTATACTTGTGTTTTTATTATGGAAATGAGATGTCCATAGTTTTGATCATGCATATTTTCATAGATCTGCAATTTTCACAAAAAGTTTGGGATTCAAATTAATTGATCACTTGAAATCTTTTGTTTGGAACTTAAATCTATTTCTACTAAAACAAGTTTCTAATTACTTTTAAAGTTTCACAATTAAAAGCAAAGTAAGTAAAGGCAAAAATATAAGGACTCCTAGAAACACTAAAGAACATATGACTCAAAGCAAAAGAAGCAAGAACAAAAGAATACACAATTTATCATATTGAAGCTTGTTGATGTGAGTTGATTTTTAGATGGATTCATTTTATGGTGACACCTTACTTAGAGTTGGAATTTTAGCAATTTATGGTGAAACCTAAGGAAGATTCCCACTGGACACGAACTTAACCAAATGATTAAGTAAGTGTGAAGGTTCACTTCACAAAGGCAAAAATGAAAAATCAATATAAAGTGATAGATGAGATGCAATGTGGAATATAAATGGTAATAAGGTAAGCATCAATGGTGGTCATGGCCGATCGAAATGATGAACCATAAGCATATAACAAAATCAAAACCAAGAGCAAGAATTCAAGACAAAGACATATATGAAATGAAAATGAAATGAAAAGAGTGGAAGAAGAGTAGCTTATGGAGTGGTTGTGAGAGTGGTTCACGCCACTTAGGGTGTGGTAGCCACCAAGACGAGTGAAGGGCCGCTACTTGAGAGTATCACACTACTTAAGATAAGACCTAGCCAAGAGGATTCAAACCTCACACAATTTGTGTAGAGTAACTTTTCTATTCAAAATTAACATGTCAAATACAATGAGGAATGCCTCTTATTATAGGTGAAGGAGCCTTGGAGAACAAGAACAAAGGATATTATGGTAAGAACACATAAAGGTGCGGCTAGGTCATTGACTAAGTCAATGTCGCACCTATAAGCCAAATTTTCTAGATAGTAGGTTAAAATCCTACCCTAAAAGGCCATGTGATAAGCACACTCCCCCCAATTATACTAAAAATAATGACACCAACTGATGTTCAACACCTAAGGCCTGTGCTCTACTCCTCGTGATCCTCTGGGGCAAGCTAGGTGCTGAGGCAGTGGCAGGAGAATCCCGACCTAGCCCTGTGTCTGGAGTCATGCTCCTAGTCATCCTCCTAGGAGGCTGGGCTTGGTCACTAAGTGCACTCTCTTCTAGGTCATCATCACTTGTCCTCTCCATGTACGTATGTGTGGAAGAGATAGGATTTGAGATAGGATATGAAAAAGATTGGTTTTTACCTTATGTTTGTTGTTCTTCCATATGTATGAGTTTTGATCTAATCCTTCCATACTTGTTTGTACTATTTTTTTTTCTTAATAATATGTTTTCATATAATGATAGATGATTGTTAGATCTTAGAGTGTTAGCCTAGCTAAGATATCAGGTTCCATAGTGATGTTTACCTTGAAATTTTATAAAAAAAAGAGAAAGAAAATAAGATTTGACATGATTTCGTTCATAGCACCTTCATTTGAAATAAGGAGAAAATTTTTCCCAACCCTCATTAATTTCAATCTTCTCTTTGTAAATAGTCTTGTGGTTGGAAATTAATGATAGGACAAACACACTTCTCACGACAAAGACTTCCTAAAAGTTTTGAGATGAAGGCAGAAACTCATGAATTTTCTTTTTGTTGAATTTTAAAAGAGTTTTGTATGAAATTTATTGGTAGCAAGTGGAAGAAAATGAGTTCATAGTTGCTTAGAAATGAGGTTGGGTGTGGTAATGAATTTGTTGTTATAGTTTGTGGCACTTTTAGGGTGTGATTGGTCTACTTGCACTCAAGAGCTATATCTTATCACTAGGTTGGAATGGACCAAGAATGAGTTGAAATTGGGTTCATGGGTTTATAATAGAAGTAGCAATTGTTGTGCTTGGAACATAGTCAAATGTTCTAATAGCTTAAGGGATGCTCATTTGATAAACGGTTCATTGTTTAGTCCATTTGAAGGTTTATCAACCTCGACTTGTCTAGCAAAGGATATTAAGGTTAGATTGACAAAGGTTAGTTTGGCAAAGGTTAGTTTCTCCTTCCTACTTCACCATTCAAATTCATTTTTCAACTTCAAATTTTAATTCAAGCAAAATATAGGATTTTGTAATGAATTTTTTTTCTTTGAAGGAATTCCTAGATTAATGAAGTTGGAAACCTTAAACCATTAATATAACTTATTTAATGTTATTGCACCCTCCTAGTTCTTCGTCCCACGAGTGAATGGTTTAAGGTCTGACCTAACCATACGATGGGTTGATGTAAAGTTGAGGAGGTATTATTAAGATTATAATCAATGCTCCAAATCTTCCTAAGTTTGTTCTTGTGCTCTCAAGATGTGATCTCCTAAAGCGGTTGATGAAATCTTTCATCTCTTATCTCTTTTGGATTTTGTGTTGAGATTTTCTCTCCATTACTTGAGAAGATTGCGGGAATGTTCTTCAATCAACACTAAATTCCTATAAATACAAAAAGATCATGACCTAAGTGGCTCAAGTCATATATTAAGCATAGAACATTGATATACGATAACTAAAAAGTTAAGAGTTATATCTAGTTCAAATCTTTTTCCGAATATTTGGCGCCTACCGTAAGGTAAGACAAAACTTTTCTCACTCACATGTTACCAGCTTTTCTCACAAATCAAGATGATAAATTCCAGGAAGATGACACAATAAAAAATAGAGAACAATACCACCCCTACCCTTCATCAAATTTTTGGTGATGCAAAATCTGCAACAAAAAAACGAGGAAGCAAGAAAATGAGCACAGTGGATCAACGTGATAGGGAGGCCCTTCGCTGTTAGTGGAAGAGGATCAACTTGAAAGAGAGGTCATGCGACAAAAGGCAGAAAAGTCTCGACACCCATTAGAAGACACATTGAAAGTCCATAAAGAGATGCAAAGAATTAACATCGAGTGGCACCAAACATTACGTAAGCAAATGGTGGCCAACAAAGGGTTAACTCAGATTCAATGTTATTACCACCTGATACCCAACCCTTATCTTAGGAGATTTTGCATGAACATGTGCCACCACATTACGTTATGCCCAAGGTTACATATTTTATGGGCATAACAGATCCTAAGGAGCATCTCCGAGTGTTTTGAGCTCATATGATGGTTTTCGGTGGTCAGATGTCATTTTGTTCAATGCAAAGTGTTCGTCATAACCCTTTCAGGAATTGCATCGTAGTGGTTCAACAATATCTTGGATGGGACTATTACCTCTTTTTTAAGTTTTTCCAAATGTTCCTGGACTAATATGTATCCAATATAGTGAAACCTCTGAAGATCTCTTTGGCAACTGCCAAATGGAAAACAAGCCTATCAAAGAGTACCTTAGTTGCTTTTGCGACACGATAGTGCGCATTCACCCACCCGACGAAGAGATTTTCGTAGATGCTTTCATCAAAGGGTTAAAAGAAAATCCTTTCAATGAATCTTTAATTCGTAACAAAGATGAAAATATGACAAATGTTCATGTGATAGAGAAGGCCCAACACTACAGGAATACCTAAAAGACAACCAAAACAACTCACATGGATGAAGAATTACATAATAGAATAGGGTAGTGCAGTTAGTAAATTATGTAATTGGGCCTCTGTTAGCCCATAACTCTTAACCTAAAAACTCACATATATAAGTGAATAATGTTGAAAATAAAGGAAGAGAAATTTTACCCTAATGCTAGTTAGTTACGGTAGTTATTGTAGATGTCTCCTTTTATCTATCATTGGTGCTTTCATTGATCTTGCTCCACAATCCAAAGATATGGAAGAGCTTCTTCAGGCCATTCAAGACCGCCTCACAGCCATACAATCTCAAATGGAGGCTACAGAAGCTTGCCAGAACAATCTGGATGCACATAATGACCTCATCCAGTCATCCATGTCTCTGTTACAAAACCAGGTTTCTACTCTACCTCCCCCACAATCTTCACCTTTTACTACTGTAACCGCCCCTCATCTTGGATTTCTCCGCCAAGTGGCGTGAGTATCCTCCATCCTCCACCATCACAACTCTCTTTTCTCTTCTCAATTCTAAATTCTTGTTTTATTCTTTACTTTTCTTCAATTCTTATCTTCTATACTTTCGCTCTTATTTTCATACTCTTATGTGTGTATTTTTCTCTTTTTCTCTTTGAAGGTAACCTTCACACTTAGTTAATCACTTGGTTAAGTTTGTGTCCAATGACATCCTCACTGAGTGTTCACCATAATTGATAATCAAATTCCTAACTCAAGTGAAACTAATAAATTAATGTGTATGTCTTGTAATTCAACTCATATGATGTGGTATTTAGAGCATGATTTAATTCAAATTGATCTTTGATTTGAAATAACTTGTTTAATTTTTTTCATGTTTCACGTGAGCATAATTGAATTCGACAATTGCTTTCTAATTCAAGTGTTTATTTTCGTATGATGTCTTAGCCTAATTTTCTTGAGTCATATGTTCATTAGGTGTTCCAGGAGTTTTAATTTCATCTTACTTAAATTTAATTGTGGAAAAATTAAAATATATTTCTTAATAGTTAATTTAGTTCTAAACATAATAAAACGAATTTTTATTACAAGTTAATCTACATTATTCCGTGAAAAAATGATAATGTAAGTTAATTAATTATCATAAATTATTTTATCTTTTTTAAAATTATAATATATTTTCTCTCTTGTTTTAAAGCTCATTGATGAGTTTTAAAATTGTTACTACAATGTGCATTAATTCATCACTTAAATGAAGTGTGAGTAAGTTTTAATGATATAAATATCTAGTCATAAAAAAAAACACCCTTATAATGATACTTTACCTCCTCTAATTACTCATATGAATAATCTTTGGGAACTCACATCTCTATTCATGCAAACTTTTACTATAAAAACAAGTCAATAGGAATTATGCTAATAGGAATTAAACTTATGGACTTTAATTTCATACCAATTATTTTTAATATTGAATCTTGCTAGGAAAAGTTGAGTTCTTGCATAGAGAGCGTTGGTAGCAAAGAATTGTTTCTTTATAGTCTATGACAATGATGAGTGTATGCTTGTAAAAAGAAGGAAGCTACTTTTTTACGTTGTATGAAAAACTATTGGGCTGGGACTTGTTTTGAAAGATAAACATTAAATCCAAAATGATTTATAGACACATATGTGATGCATGTGATGTAATTAGACTATGTAGTGGTCATATTACCATTAGATGCACCATGTCATGATGCATGAGGCAACGACAAAAACCAATTAATAATTCTTTAACAAGTTTCATGTTTAGTAGGTTTCATAAACCTATTAGTCTATTTTTCACGATCAACTAGTTGATCTTTTATTGATAGAAACTAAAAATCTACATTATCCTTTTGGACTTGATATATGACAAATTGTATTTAATTTCAATATGTTTTTCATAAAATAAAAAATGAGTATTGTAGATAGACTAATGGAAGCACTATTATCACATAGTGTAGAAATGTTAGACTCGTAAACATTGTATTCTCTAGTTGGTCCTTGGTCCATAGAAGTTGTGAGCAATAGTTGGTCACTAAGATATATTTAGTGTGAAAATAGGTCAAATACAATACAGGAGAGTTAAATTGTGTATTAAAATCTTTTGTACCCGTAGTTTTATTTTTTAATTTTAAGGTTCCTCTCGAGAGCCTCAATCATATACTCTGCGTTATTCTTTAATATTTCATCCGCTACCAACTTTTTTTTTCTTGAATTAATGGAATATTTTATACCATTCTTTAGGATATTGTTTCATCCATACAATAACCTTTTTAGCTTGGACACTAGTTATTCCTTATAACACCTTTAACCTTTTGATTGTCACATCAAAATATCTTTTTCCAATTTGGCCATGGAAGAAGGTCCTCTTCACGTCAAATTGCTCAAACTTCATGTCTAATATTGCTAGTGGAGTTAAACAAACCTCAATCGATATTTTATCTGTAGGAGAAAAAATTTCATTTTTTCTACGTGTTCTTATTTTGTATGTCGACAACTATGGTGAAGGAAGTGAAAAGGCTACAAAAGAATTTTTTGTGGGATTAGGGCTCAGAGAACAAAAAAATTATTTGAGTGACGTGGGATAAGGTTTGTGAGTCGAAGGACAAAGGTAGATTAGGGGTTATTGATTTAAGAAAATTTAACTTGGCCCTCCTGAAGAAATGGATTTGAAGACTTAAGTCTAAAGAGAATAATTTATGAAAATATATTATAGACTTTAAGTATGGTGAGTGGAGAGGGCTAAGATCTCAAGGTCATAATTGTAAGGAATCGTTTTGGTGGAGAGACATTAGGAAGGTTTGGAATCTAAAGGAGTGGGGTAATGACTTTGAAGACAGAGGTTGGTGAGAAGTAAGGGATGGGAAAGAAATCAGATTCTAAGAAGATAAGTGGATGGACAATGTGTCTTTATTGCACAAATTTCATAGGCTTTTTTCGATATCTTTAGATACTGGTCGCACTCTTTCACAAGTTGGAGTTTGGAACAATAATAGTTGATCGTAGAAGCTGAGGTGGAGAAGGGATCTCTTTGTGTGGGAATCTAGTATGGCTGATAGTTTATTGCAGGTCTTGGACAACAAGAGGTTAACAAGAAAGGGTTGAAATAAGACCGATAAATGGCTCTGGAGGGATGTTGATTCTACGAACTTCTTCGTGAAGGAAGCTTATAATATTCTCATGGGGGAGGAGTATGTAGCGGTTGAGGAACCCTTTGTGGAACTTTGGACATTAAAGACTTTACCTTTGACACAATTTACGGCTTGGAGGGTGTTATGTAATGTGATTGCCACTAAGGACAATCTCTTGAGATGTGGTATACCTTTGATGTGTGTTTGGTGTCCCTTGTGCGGTGTGGAAGAAGAGTAAGAAATTTATTTTTTGAATGTAAGGTCTCTTGGAGAATTTGGGGATTGTGTCTTGAGTGGCTGAGGTCTTCTTTGGTTCTATATTGTGATGCACAAATGCATTTTAAAATGTTTAAACCAATAGGTTTGAAACATGTTATTATCAGATGTTGGGGGGGGGGGGGGGGGGTCGGGTTGAGGGGGAG
>Ga0123342_1006555_pt1 | contig 16051 bp, 10 predicted proteins | sample Turbeawhitnodule_FD_89960 | JGI IMG/M metagenome (GOLD analysis project Ga0123342, IMG submission 89960) | Root nodule microbial communities of legume samples collected from Mexico - Turtle bean Mexico white nodule | ecosystem: Host-associated > Plants > Roots > Nodule | place: Mexico: Nepantla... | reverse complement strand
TTTGTTTCTTTCATCAGTTTTTCAAGAAGTCAGACTTGATACCTCAATCTTGTTGCAAAACTATATTGTTTCTTTAATCTATTCAAAGTATCGAACCCTCACACCATCCTGTTCCTCAATCTTATCTTCCTCAATCTTATAACAAAAAATATATTGTTATATTGTTTGTTTCATTGTTTTCTTTTGTATAAAGTCACAATCTCCCACAACTCTGTCCCTCAAACTTATTGCAGAAAAAAAATGTCTATTCGAACAAATCCCATGAAAGCAGTGCCTACATTGTTGAAACGTTTGGTGACTACAGACAAAGAAGCAAATTTGAAGGTTTTGAAAAATGAGTTGATCCAGATAAAGAATTTGTTTTCCATGGTGAAGAAAAATGAACAAGAACTACTTGACACTTTAACCATGGTGGATGGCTATCTTCGCAACAACATACCTAAGTTGGTGAAAGAGGAGGATAACATTTGTAAAAAAATAAGGGAATCAACTAAAAAGTTGCTGCCACTTGATCAAATCCAAAGGGCAAATAATGCTCCTGAATCACGAGGAATAACAGTTCAAGAATTGAAGCTTGGTGAAAAAGAAGAAGTGAGCACATCACTCCCTTTGACCCCACAACCTGAGGAGTTGGGAGTGATTGAGAAAAATTATAAAAGCTTAAATCCTCTAGAAAAGAAATGTTTGCTGTCTCTCCTACATTTCCCAGAGAATTCCGTTATGAAGAAAAGGAATATAATTCTTTGGTGGGTTGAAGTAATGAAAACAGCAAAGGAAATTGGTGAGTTTGTGTTTGAAAAGCTTACGGATCTTAAACTAATTGTACCACATAAGTATGGCTTTGTGAATAAATTTAAAATTAATCCTCTGGTCCATTATCATAAGTCAAGTGGGTCATTATTAGGAAATGATGAAGAGAAGTCTTTTGGAATGTACTCACAAATAGTAACCTCATCTCATTACAGTGATACTCTACCTGGATGTTTAGCACTTGACAAACAAAGAGTTGAACTAAGTGATGAGTTTGGTTTTAAATGGAACCATTTGACAGGTATTTTTAATGTTGGTGCAAGTTATCTTAACTTTGGACCCCAATCAATGGCCAAAATGAAGCATTTGAAGGTGCTTCAACTTGGTCGTTGGCTGCACGCTTCACCAAAACATCATATTGAAGTGAACAACGAAGAATTCTTGAAGGAGTTAAGGGATCAAAAGGATTTGGCATATCTTAGCCTTCGTGGAATATCTAGAATATCTGCATTGCCAGATTCCATTTTTCAACTTCAGAGACTAGAGACTCTCGATCTCAAGGCCTGTCACAATCTAGAAACATTACCAGACGATATTGCATCGATGAGAAACCTCAAACATTTGAATCTGTCACAATGTTACTTGTTGGAAAGAATGCCAAAGGGGATTGAGAAGCTGTCTAAGCTTGAAGTACTGAAGGGATTTGTGATTGGTAGTCCTGACAAGACTCCTTGCAAAATATCAGATCTTGCACATTTGTCAAAACTAATGCAACTCAGCATACACATAGGAAGTGGGGCTATGATCCAAGATATAGAGTTTGAAAGATTGAGAAAGTTCTCAGAGCTTGAGAAGCTAAAAATATCATGGGGTGTGTTTGACCCAAGGTACTGTGAGAGGCAGGTTAGTTTGCCTCCAAAGTTGAAAAAATTGCATCTTGAAGGCTTTCCAGGACAAGATTTGTCAGAATGGTTGAAACCTGACAAGATAGTCACCAGTTTGTGTGAGCTATATATTACAGGAGGAAAACTCCAAAGTATGGATCTTCAAGGATATGCTCATGTGTCTTGCTCATTGCAGATCATCCGTGTCAAGTACTTAAAACATTTGAATATTAATTGAACCAACAAATTTGCTGGATCTGTTACCTGCTATGTATTGCAGAAAATAAAATATGTTCTAAATTATCATGAGTTTGAATAGATAGCCTTTTGAGTGAAGAAAGGTGAAAGCATGTGTCTATGTCCTACTGCTATTTACAGAATTTTATATACATGTTCTAAATTTAATTGTGCCTAGCTATGTTATTTTTCTTGCGATAGGGGTAATATACAAGGAGATCCTCTTCTCTTCTACTTAGTTGAGGAAGTTCTTATTAGGCATTTTTCTCTCATGGTTCTTAATAAGCATATTCTTCCCCACGGTTGTCCCTAAAGGGCTGGTGTTCCCTTCTCATGTTTTGTATGTCGATGATGTATTTGTCCTTTACAGGGATAACAAAAAAAACTCTTTCCAATTTAATATATTTTTTGGATGTTGGATGATAGTGATCCTCACTCAAAATGTCTAGAGATTTCTTCTCCTCTTCTTCTCCTTCTTATGAATGGGGAAGTTGGTGTGGCCTAGTTCTATACCTCCAATGAAATCTTTAGTGCTTTGGAAAATTTTGCACAACAAACTTTCTATAGATAAGGACATTCAAAAGAGAAGGGTTATGATATGTTCTATGCGTACTTTTGTATGAGAATCATGAGGAAGATATTTGGAATTTGTCTTTTGGACGTCCTTCTATCTTTTTCTGTCTTGAATTCAAAATGTTTTTCCTGATTTCAGTAATCCTTCTTAGGCATTATTTCTTTTCTTAAATTGTAGGAGCCCTCGGGTTAAGCACATTAGGCTTGTCATTATTACTTTTACCTTATGGATGATATTTTACTTTTACCATGTGTACTTTTTTCCAATAGCATATTAGCATTGACTTTACCATAAATTCTATAGAAGAATGTATCAGAATGTCAGATAATATTTTTAATAAAAAGATGCACAATGATATTTTTATTATTCTGTTTTGATATTTTTTGGAATCAACACTAGATCTTTTGTGATCTATATTCCAATACAAGTGGTTTGGAAATTTCGTAGTATTTATTGGATCAAGGTTAATACTGATGGAGCGACAAAGGCTCTCCTAATTTTGTTGTTTGTTTAGGGATCTTTAGAGGTAGTAAAGAGGAGTATCTTGAGATTTTTCCTTCTTATTTGGAGATTCATAACTCTATATGTTGAAGTTGTGAGAGTTATCCTTACTATTGAGAATGTTAAGAATGCTGGTTTTGAGAGACTTTGATTAAAGATTGACTCTTCTTTGCTTTTTGTCAAGCTGCTTTTGGTCTATTAAGAAAAAAATGGTGAAAATGTTTGAAGACTTGTGAGTAAATGAAATTCAAGATCACCCATATTTTTAAAAAGAAATCATTATACATACAAGTTGTTAATCTGGGAGTGTAGTAAGTTAAATTTTGTTTGGTATCATATTTTGCTCGTATTAATTTGGATGCTTTTCCAAAATAGGTATAATCTCTCTATATCTATGAAGCTCGAACACTTCTTCTTAAATAGAGTAGGTAAGATACTTATTAGTGAAGTGTTCAATTAAAAAAATTATTTGTTGGATTTTTGAAAATTCTACACAGTTCTAACACAATTTTAAAAAATATAAATACAATAACTTTCTAAAAACTCAAATTTATTGTATATATTTTTATTACAATTATAAAAATAAGAACAAATTCTTTTGAACCAGTCATGAAAAATATCTTCTTGATCCCAAAAAAATCTGAAACATACTTTTGCACATAAATATTTATTTTCAATTTATATAATTCAAAATTATATAATATATAGATTCGTGTTTCCGTATTCTACATTTTAGAAATTATACATATCTTCGTCTCCATATCTGTGTCATATCTGTGTCAGTGCTACATAGCTCTATATTCAAATTTTAGGAGAGGTTGGTTCTTATTAAATGAGTTTTGGTGTAATTCTTCATGTTTTGCATTCTTTTCTTTTTTTTTTGTTTAGATTTTATGTGGGAGAGGTTGGTTCTCCTTACATGGATTTTGTTGAAGTCCTCCATATTTAGTATTCTTTTCTTTAAAAAATTTAATATGCTCATGTGATAGATAATTAATAAATATTGAGATGTCAAAATTCATAATGATATTTAACATAAATTTTATAAAAAGAACAAATAAACATGAAAAAATAAAATAAAATCTCACAAAAATATGCTGTCCATTTGGGGTGAGAACAAAAAGCTAGAGATACATTAACAAAAAGCAGTATTGGTAGTAGTGGTTACAGCTACCATAACCCCACAACATTGGTTACACACCAGTCACCACTCACCATGGCCACCCAAATGCATCAGTTGAAATTCACACCTCCAGTGATGGGAGTAGATATGGTATAAGCATTTCAATATATGTCTGGTCAGTAATAAGGACACATTGCAGATTTCTATGGTCCTTCCATGCACAAGTTTATGACAAGGGTTATTAGCTTCACATACTACTTGCGCTTGTACCTGAAAATGGAATTTGAATTGAGAGCTCATTTATTGGCACTGAAAAAACTAGTGTAAGATAAATTTACATGCATGAAGCTAATAAGAGGGGCAAACAAATATCTAATCACTGCAAAAGCAATGGACCAAACAAAATGAAAATGAGAAAAAATTTGATTGCCTATGTCATTATTTTCACACTTCGGGTCAATCACAATCCCACTTTAGAAGCAAAAGAAATTCTAGACGAATCAAGATGAGATGAGATCAATGATTTGATGGATGCTTAAAAGCAGAGTTTCTGGTTTCAGAAATGAGACTATTTATAATTAATACCTTGACTTGCTTTTGAATGAACTCTTGGACTTCTTTCCTCCTCCAACACCTTTTCTTTTTGGCTTTTTATCCTTCATTTCAGTCTGGAATAGATCCCTCATCTCTTCTGTCCTTGAAGGAGTTTTTCTCGGAACATTACTAGATTTCTTTTGACTCTTCTTCATAATCTTGCCAGAATCTGCTGCCTTCTTGACAGCCTTCACTGCTTTTGCCCGTCGGTAAGCAAGATCAACAAGTGACATTCCACCCTTTTCTTTTTTATTTGTCCCCTTGGCCTGCAATCATATATGGATTTATTTAAAGTGCAACAAGATGAACAACAAAGAGTATATTTCAGCCTTCACTGCATGAAGAACCTTACTAGGGAGGAGAAGGATTACATACCTCTACTTGGTTACCATCCTGCTCCTCATCCTCCAACATCTCTCTAGCTGCTTCCAACTTTCTGCGCTTCTTTCTAGGCAAATGTTTCTACACCAAGACATATTCATCAAGTAAATACATAGCATTGCATATACATGCAAGCCTACTTACATTTTATATTATATAAACAAACAAAATTGCATGCATGGGAAATTAGAGAACTCTGTTACCTCTCGCTCTCGTTTCCTCTTTTCCTTCATTCTGAGGTCTTCAGCTTGTTCGGCACTAATTACCTCTTTCCCAGAACTCTTGTTCTTTTCTAGGGAGGACGCCTGATCATAATCAATGTATTTCTTATCAACAATTGGTAATATTTCACCCAAGAAAGAGAAATTTAAATAAAGAAAAACTTGTCATTCAATCTTTAGTTTGACTGGCATCTAAACCTTCACAGCTAAATGAAATAGTCACCATTATTCGCGTGCATTATAATTGTTAAGGTATGACTTGATTACATTAAATAGGAAAATATGATATGATTTGACTATCAAACAGGAAAATATCTTGGTAAATGTTTCTCATTATTAACTATTGATTTTATTCCTTATTATTGTTTCATGTGTGTACACTACACCCGGAACTCATTATGTCTCTTTCTGGTTTCTTTCTTCTCAAGAATAATCATTAGAATATCTTGTTGGATATTCACTGAAACATAGGTATATATGGTAGAATCAATTCGGAGCAATCTTTAGGAACTAATCAAGATTTGTATATTTGTGTAATTAGGATTGAATCATTGTAATTATTACTTAATACCGAGACTAATTGCATTTTTAATTTAGCTATTATAAGAAGAAATAACAACCATTTTCCAAAAGCTTTCCTTAAGAAGCTGAAAATGCAGAGTGAGATTACTTCCTCAAAATAAGCTATAATCAAAAGACAATCTATTCCTAGCAAGATTGCTTTTATTATTCTGAAGTATAACGCTCACTCAGTCCACTGTCAAATAGGAAATAATGCCAGTAACTTGAGAGACTATTTCAGAAAGATAGAAGATATTCTACCTTAGCTGCTTTTGCAGCAAGCTTTTTCTCCTTCTCTGTGACAAACCATGTTCTTTTGGGACGGGAAAAGATCTCTTCCTTATGTTCAATCATGTTTTCGGCCTACCAGTGTCATATAAGTGCATACTTTTAGTAAAGGGGAAATGCTAATAATGAGAAAACGAAGACAATTGTTCCCAAGACAGGGAATATAATATAATCACATTAAGAAAATTAAGTGATGATACTCTCGAAACAATATATTACAAGTTGATGAGACACAAAAACTGGACATGATTACTTTTTTAGTTATAAGGCTTGTCAATATTGATGGCAAGTAAAGCAAGATAACTGATCAATACCTTTGTGGCCTCCATTTCAGCTTTCCTTAGGACTCTTTCTTCACTGAATAAAAAGAAATAGAAATATAAATATAAATAGAGTAAAATGCTAGTAAAATGGAAGTGAAAGATAAAGAATGAAGCTTTAACGATTAAATAGTACAATCAAAACCTCTCTTCTTGAAGTACTTCATAAATTTGATCCTCCATTTGGTCAATAATATGAGACCACTTAAGTATAGACTGCTCAGCAACAGTGCGGCTTTTCAACTTTGAACCCGCCCTCTTGGCCTAATTAAATGAAAATCAACAGGTACAGGAATGATTATAAATGGCTCATTTAAAGCATGACAAGATTTTTTTCCTTTTCCATCTTGACAGAAAAACAATAAAAGTATCTGGGTTTTCTTCAGGCAAATTTTACTGAAGTGATTAATAGTAAAGATATGTATAATCCAGACCAATTAAAAACTAAAATCAGTATACACATAATGAATGGCATACTTCTCTGTAGAGGATGTAATTAAAATGTTTGATGTAGAAACTTTCTGATGAAATGTCAAACTTGAATAATTGGGAAAAATAATTAACATACATTGGCAGAATATACGTAAATGACTAAAGGGGACGGGACCCAAAATCCAGATCAGCTCAGGCAACATTTTTCATTTTAAAAATAAGGGAAACTGTGCAAAGAAATATGAATAAAATGGAGCAATTCTTCAAACAATACTCACAATGGCTTTTAAAAGTGATCGATCATTGTCAGACACAAAAGTGACAGCATATCCTTCTCTTCCAGCTCTTGCAGTACGACCCACTCGATGAACATAGCTTTGGGGAGAAAAGAATTATTGAAGTTATCAGGATAACCAAAGAGAGAATGAGATAATGTTCAAGGTGAGATCAACAAAAAAAGTTCATATATATACAGCAAAGCAGCAACATGTCAATCAAAGTTACCAGTTAACAAAAATATGGATCATAGATTATACCTAGTAAGATCACGTGGACATGAAAAGTTGATAACTGTTTGAACACCAATAATGTCAAGGCCCTGGAAATAAAAGCATAGGCAACAGTGTCAGATCTACATCCAAATTCAAAAAATGCAAAAAGAAAATGCTAATAAGCTACAGTTTTACTATCCCTATCCTGTCTTTCAGGATAAGAGATAAAAAGGGGGTGTTTGATATAAGAATACAATTAATAATACAATATTCAAAGTGAGTAAAGAAGAAAAAAAAACATAGAGAATAGACTCGTACACGGGCAGCCACATCAGTTGCAACCAGAAATTCCACTTGCTGCTTCCTAAACTGTTCCAAAGCCTAAATAGATAATCAGAAGTGAGTAAATCTTGTCACAACCACAACTCGTTCCAACAGGAACAAAAACAAATGAAGTCCAAATGAACATCATCAAGTTTAGTATCCCAAAAATGTGATAGCAAGATAACTACAAAACCAAATAAAGAGCAAAAGTACAAAAAAATACACATCAATTATTTACAACATACTTCCAGACGCTGGGCTTGAGTAAGATTTCCATGAAGCTCGGCAGCTTTTAAGCCAGCTAATCCAAATATAATCTTTAATCTATGTGCTGCTTGCTTTGTTCCACTGCAGAAAGGAAATAATACTCATAAAGCAGTACAAATGAAGGCCAACTGCTAGAATAGAGGCATAATAAAATAACCACAGGAGTCGCAGTTAAATCAACCTCCTACTTGTTGCCAATCAGTTTCATTGAATAGCCATATAAGAGAATTCATAAACAGTTCATGATATAGAATCACAGCCTACGTGCATAAGCATAAGGAAATGATAAATGAAACCTGAAGATGATGACTTTGGAGGTAAAAGTTTTTGAGCACATTGCAAGAAGAACAGCTTCCTGGTTTACTTCACGCATTCTTCGTAATCTAACAACTCTGGAAAAGGAAAAATAAAATAGTTAACAAAGCTCAAGATTTTAATTAATGCCAAAACCTTGCAAACCCCATAAGTTAACATAATAGTTTCGTACAAGTAACTTCAATGGATAAAATTACTATAAACAAGCATGAAATTTGCTCTTCTTCATTTGCTTTTAAAATTAAAAAAAACCACTCAATGTCCATTCCATTAAAAGATTTGCTTACAACAAAAGAATATTCAAGAAGTATTACTTATTGATTTTTCTTCAACAATAACTTCTTATTTATCACTATAATATGACATACAGCTGACTATCAAAGCATACAGAACAGATGTATATGGTAAGTGATGGTGTGAGATTAGAAAATATAATGAGATATAAAGAAATTACTCCTCAGTCAAGGTTGTTGGCCGTTTTGTAGATGGATCAGCAGAAAGACGCAAGGGCTTTGACAGGGAAAGTTTAATAAGTTCATCAACCTCCTCAGTCATTGTTGCTGAAAACAGCATAGTCTGCCTTTTTTTGGGACACACGCGAACCTGTTTAACATTAAACAGACTTTTTTAATACTTTATTTGAAAAACTGAAATCAGGATAAATTATAAAACAGCATATTTAACTGTAATGACTCTTGCATTAAATGGACACTAAAACTTACAAGTTCTTGAATTTCAGCACTAAATCCAAGCTCCAAAAGACGATCTGCCTCATCAAGGATTAGAACAGCAAGATCATCCAAATCAACAGACATAGCATTGCGTAAATGGTCAATCATGCGTCCAGGAGTAGCCACAACAATGTCTGGCATTGTTCTCAAAGCAACCTCTTGCACCTAGGATGGGAAAATACCACTTTTAAAACATAAATAGCAAACGAGACAATCTTTGTCCCCAATCAACTAGACAAACGTAGAAAATTTTTATAGCAATAAAAGCCACATTGCATCCACTAATTAAAAAAAAAACATCAAACTAGGTGACATTATTTAACATATGGTAGAAAAATGAGACAAACCACTGATTATGAAGAAATCAATGGTTTTTTTTGTTTATCAAATACAATCCTTCATATTGTCCTAGTTTATTAGTTAGAAATATTTCTACAAAGGGCTCGTTAATCTAATTAGTCATGAGAAAAGGTCATTTTTACAAAAATTCTGTCTTAAAGCAATTCATATTGTCAGTCAACAAATAGATATCATATCATACAGTGTTAAAAAATGTGAAATTTAAATTTACTACTAGTACGAAAGAAAAATCATGTCTTGGAACTCAAGAATTGTTTACTATGTATGAACTGTCAAACAGACAAAAAATGTACTGTTCTAGAACCCAATATTTACAAGGTTGTATAAAAGACAGAAAGCAAAAGAAAATAATTCTCCAGGACAAAACCAAAACAGCTGACTGTATACAGAAAGCATCACAAAAGGCACATAGTTATATTCTGAACCACCAGCAAATCTTGTACATTAAGCTGTCAGGAAGTTGAAATAGTGATCAAACCTTTGTTGAGAGACCCCCAACAACCAGGCAACACCTTATATCAGTAAACTGAGCAAGCTTCTCTATCATGCTGTGAACTCTGTCAAAGAAAAATTATAAATAAGTATATTTGGAAAGCAATTAACATGAACCACTACAGCCTTCCACTGGATGTGCTTAATTTTCAGAATTAAATATATGAATACAATAATATTCATAGACAAGACAAATCATTGATTTAAATGGAGCCTAATCTGAATTTGATGCATTAATTTAAATGTATTAAAAAAGCAATAAATATTTCAAAAAACTAGATCCATCCAATGGAACCATTAACTGAACCATCTATATACTCAATGGATCACATCAGTTCAAGCTTTAGCACAAGTGATAATGAAGAACGTGCATGCAAAGCCAGATCAGATATACTAGTAGGCCCACATCATACTCGGTCAAAGAAAAGAAAAGAACATTCATAGTACATTTTAGTATCTATAGGCCATTCCTCTCCTAGAATGATATATTTAGAATAATTTTACAAAATAAATATAATCCTGAAGTAAAAATCAGAACAGTTATAAGACTTACTGGACTGCCAATTCTCTGGTTGGAGTAAGAATGAGGACCCTTATTGCACGCATGCGTTTTGGACGGAACAACAACCTCTCTAGCGTAGGCAGTGCAAATGCAGCTGTCTGCATGGAAACACAAAAGCATGATATGAACACAGGGCATTATAAGCAACACCATTGTACAAAAACGCAGGCAACAAAACAACTGAAGCAAGGTATCACAAATTTACAAACACCCAAAGAAAAGCAACAGAAATACCTTCCCTGACCCAGTAATGGCACTACCACATATATCACGACCAGATAATGCCAATGGAATACATGCTGCCTGTCATCAAAATTCAAAACGCCCAAAAACAAAGTAAAATTGTCTGCACGAAGTGTCATAAATAGCATGAAGTCACATACATAACTAATTCCAGTAGTACCAAGACTCAAAAAATAAAGCTAAGCAAAATATTGAAGGTAATCTATCCTAAATAGCATTTAATTAAGCCACCATTAATGCTGAGAATTAAAATAAAAATCAACATAGTCAAAAAGAAAAACCTGAATTGGCGTTGGTTTAGCATACCCCAGGGCCTCACAAGCCCGTAGCAAAGGACGAGACAAATTAAGCTGCAGGAAAGAATCAGCGTGGAAAGAGGTTCCATCAGAAGGAGCAAAAAAGGACTTGCTATCACCACCATAACCCTCTTCTTCGTCTTCTTCATCCGGTCTATAGTCTTCCTAAACAGAAGCATTTGAAACAAATAAGCACTATTTCCTATCATTAGTAAGAAAGCAAATTCTGAAACAAGAGAAATGCTAGCAACACTCTCTCCAATACCCGTTTTAAAAAACAGTATTATTATTAGCTAAAATATATGGAAAACACCAAATTCCACAAGTCTCACACTCCTTCAATAAGCCTCCGCTCAATATCTTATAGCTTCCAATAAATTTTAACCAATAACAAACCATGTCCGAAGGAGTGTGTTGCAATGCATCTTGCTATCACTATACTTGAAACAAATAAGCACTGTTTCTACAATCTTCCTAAACAAACTCAATAAACAAATAAGCAAGTTTAAACAAGCACTATATTTCAACCCCTGCGACTTGAACAAACCCCACAGAACCCTTCTTCAATTTTCCCAGAAAAAACCCAACAAAAACAGCATTTAAAGCATACAAAAAACTTTCAAATCCTAAATAAAACCATCTTCTGAAACAGAGAAACACTTCTACAATCCTCCTGAACAACAAAAAATTCCAATGGTATATGCAGAAGGGTACACTACTAAAAAAACGAAAACCCAATGATTAATTTCCAATCCTAAGTCAAACCAACTTCTGAAACAGTGAAGCACTTCTGCACAATCCTCCCCAACAAAAGAAGATAATTTTTTTCCTATCGTATAATAGTAAAAATCGAGAAGGGTATACGAATGCACACACACGCACACAAAAACGAAAACCCAATAATTACTTGTTCATCAAGTTCGGACTCGGAGCTGTGGTCAAGCTCAGCAACGAGCGGCGTGGAACGTTGTCGGAGAGCCTTGGAGATTTTCTCGTCCACCGAGGTTGTGCTCCTGCGAGCGTGCTCCTCGGCCACTGATTCAGTGTATTTAGCGAAGTCCCATGGAGACTGCGTTTTCTTTTTCGAAACCCGCGGTTCTTTGTGCCGCCCTTCTTCTTCTTCTTCGTCAGAATCTGATCCTGACTCCGCTTCTTCTGGTTCTTCTTGGTCTTCTTCTTCCTCTTCTCGTTCGGAGTGTTCAATTTCTTCGTCGCTGGGAGGATCGAAGACGAAGCTGGGCGACATGGCTGGTTGTTTGGTTGTTTTTGCCGCAGGTTTTAGAAGGGTTCTGCTTTGTGTACTTCTTGTAATTTAAACCATGCAAAGGAGCAATAATGGGCCGGGTCATATCAAACATTTCGGCTTTTTCTTCATGCACTCCCATAAAAATAGGAAAAAAGACAAAAATACCCTCCTCATGGACTCGAAATTAACTTTTATATTATGAAAAATAAATTTGAAAATTAAATATGCAAATTAAATATTGTCATATCATGTAGTTTGCAAACAAACAAGATAAAAAATGTTTTCTTTATATATTATAAGTACTTTAATATTTTTTATTTTTAATAAAATTTTAATTTTCTTTTGTGAAGTTGGTTTAATTTTTTTACCAATTCACAAGTTATCCCTTATATAAAAAAAATCAATAGATACAACCTATATTACTAAGTGACACGAACCAACTCAACTCAATAGATAATCTCATATACTTTTAGTTCCAGCTGCACTTCCATTCTAATGTGCATTTTTAGAGGAAGAAGAAGAGAGAGAGTTATTTTCAAAATAAGCTTTTTCCAAAAAAACTCGTTCTGAAAATTATCATATATTTTATGGGAAGTTTGCATTAGAAGATTTTCAATTTAAAAATAATTTTTGGAAAGAGTAAAATGATTTTTTAAAAGTTATGAGTGTGCAATTAGAGGAGGTTATGAGATGGGGAAGAAAAAAACCAACAACATTTTTCATTCCATTCCAGCGAAGTGAAATCACCTAACTACCTTTTAAAATCGTTACAAATTTCCAGAAAATACTTTCAGGACCTATTTCAAAATTTTCAATTCACAGTCTATAATTAATATTTAACTATTTTAAAATATATTCTATAATTAAATTTATTATAATAAATAAAATTTTCAAAATATTTTAAATTATTTGAGAAATCTTATTTTGTAATGGTAACAAATTTTTTCTAACAAATTTTGAAATTAGTATATTTATACAAAATATTTTATGAATTTTGTAATTTAGTTTTCAATTTATTATTGATAATTTCATATAATTAATTTAATTGCAATCTAAAACATGTTTTAAAATTTAGTAAGTACTTTTTGTATTTCATTACTCATGTTGTTAATAAATTTGTCTTTAGATATATTGTTTTCCCTTTTATTTAAAATAGTATAAGACAATTGGATTAGGGTTTTTTTTTTCTGCACTCGTCAAATTTCTCCTTACATTTAGGTGAAATAATCAAAATATTTTATTTGTTTCGCCCTAATTCTATAAAATTCGTTTTGTGAAACATAATCTGGAAAAAGTTTATTCTGAAAATTCTATTTCAAAATATATTTTTTAAAAATATATTTCATAAATTCTGTATTATAAATAAAAAACTGAGATGTTATCTGGGATCAAAGGAATGCGGTGGTGTTTAAGCAATGTGTAGTAGATGCGGAAGAGATGTTTCAAAAGGCTCAAATTAAATCTTGGCTATAGATGAAGCACAAATCAATCTCTTTTAATTACTCCCTTGTGGATTGGATTCTGAATCCAATGATCTGCATTAAAAGCTTCAAGTGAGTGGGTTAGGAAGGCGTTTTGCCATGGCGAGGAAGGTGGGAGGTGCTGCAGGTGGGCGTGGAGTGATCTAATGTTGTGGAGGGTGAAGGAAAGAAGTCGGTGTGAGGTGATGCAGTAGAAGTTTCGCTCCACCGAGTTAGAAGATGTAGTACTCCCAATTTCATGTAGGAAACTCACAGAATGGTGCAATATCTTTGGTGAACCCGAGGGAGTAGGGTGGATGAAGAACAAAGAAGATGGTTTGTGTAGATGAAGCAGAAGTTGAATACGTTGTAGTTTATACATCTAATAGATGTTGTTGCACGGTGCATAGAAGCTCTTGATACCAAGGTTAGTAAAACAAAGATGGCTTGGATTCTGGCCAACTTTGACCCAGTTTGTGAGAACCAGTCAAGATTTCTGTCACCGCAGCAGCTCGTAATCGGGTGAGGTGGTCTATAAAAGGAGTGGGCCTTTGGACAGGTTCTGTATGGTGCAAGGTGATGAATCTGTGCTGAATTATGATCTGCAACTTTAACCCAAAGTTGTGTGACCCTCTCTGGTGGGAAGTACGGGCCAGTCTCGTAACAATAAGGGAGTCTCTAGTAGACTTAGGCAGGGTATTATGGGACTGCAACAGAGGTCATGCAATAAGGAGCAACACCTACAAGGTGTTGTACTGTGGCAATAAAAGAAGTGTTATAGGGGACGATGGAGCGCGGAACAAGGCATCTAGCAAGGAACGAGTGTCAAACCTTTGTATTGAGCATGGTGGTTGGATGCTGAGGAGTTCGGTGTGCATATGCTGTCATGTGCAACACTCTGCTGTTTAGTATGCTGGAATTGGATATGGGGATGTGCTTATTTCACTTCATTCAGTTTTGAAGCCACTGTTTTTGGGCTTTTCTGATTGCTAGTGGTTCTGATTGACCTAAGGCATGTGCTAGTTTCTAGTAGCCTGCAAGTTGTTTTACTGCATCAATGGTTGTGTGAGTCTAATAGGTGCTCTATGGTGATCAAGAATCAAAAGCTTCTGTTGTATGGAATTCTTGACTTTTGTATACGGGTTGGGACACCCCTGAAGTGTCCCATTTTAATTTTATTTATTCTTTGCTGATAAAAAAAAATTGAGATAAAACATAGAAGAAAAAAAGAAAGGTAAAGATATAAGAAAAAATATTTCTTTTATTTTTTTTTTCTTGATTCAATCAAAACAAAGAGTATATATATATATATACACGACCCGTACACTCATAATAAACAAGATAATGTAAAATAAAGAACGGGAAAGATTAAAATAAAAAAAGACAAAATAAATGTTAGATGTAATGGTGGTCATGGAATCCAAATCCAAATTTTTGAATTGGATTTTAAATCCAAATCCATATTTTTTTAAAAAACTAAATTGGATTTTTACAAAATTCAAAATCAAATATTTGGATTGGATTTTAAATTCAAATCCACATTTTTTATAAAACCAATTTAGAATTTTATAAATTCAAATCGGATCCAAATTCATATTTTTATAAAATAAATTAATTAGATTTTAAATCTAAATCTATATTTTCTAAAAAAAACTAACATAATATTAATATAATAATATGTAACAAAAAGTTTAATATTACATAAATATCAAGAAAATATAATAAAATTACAATTTAATAATATCAAAAATTTAATAATACAAAAAATTATAACTACTATTCATGAGAAGTTTGAAACTAGTTAATTTTGCTTAAGTAGAGTACAAAGATAGCATAATCACAGGATATTAGTTCAATCTATCATAATATTTTCTTTATGCAACTCTTACTACAAGAAAGTCAATGAATATCATGATGGCCTTGTTATGACCCATGTTTTCATTTTCCCTAGAAATTGAGAGATTGGTATTGTTGGTGTCAACTGGCTCACATAGTGAAACTTTTGATGAGTTTGACTCTGAATAATAGCACTGATCCACACCAATTAGCCTTCTCATGTGTCCAGCCTCAAATGAACCCTTCCAAGCACCAAAATACATGTCAAAACCCATCTCCTTGGTAATAGTGAAGAAGAGGAAGAAAATGACACAAACTTAAATTCATATGGAGAGTTATGCAGGGTTCCAATCATGGTTGTCAAACTCGCGAGTCTACGTAGACTCGTGGGAGCTCCGTAGACTCGACTCGTAGACTCGTAAGAGTCTACTTTCATATTAAAAAAAAATAGTGTAAATAACTACATTTAGTCCTGAATGAGAATTAATAATATACCAAATCATCTAACTTCAAAGTCTCAAATAAAGAAGGTCATACAAATACTACAAAAGTTAAATTGTTC
>Ga0123342_1006554_pt1 | contig 16053 bp, 15 predicted proteins | sample Turbeawhitnodule_FD_89960 | JGI IMG/M metagenome (GOLD analysis project Ga0123342, IMG submission 89960) | Root nodule microbial communities of legume samples collected from Mexico - Turtle bean Mexico white nodule | ecosystem: Host-associated > Plants > Roots > Nodule | place: Mexico: Nepantla... | reverse complement strand
GATTTTTATACATTCAACTGACAAAGGCATTTGGGAATCAATTGAAAATGGTCCTTTTGTACCTCAAGTTAAGAAAGATGATGTTTTAGTTGATAAACCTTCATATGACTGGACAGAGGCAGAATCTAAAAAAGCTAAATATGATTGGATAGCTAAGAACATTATAACATCTTCTTTGAGTAGTGATGAATTTTTCAGGGTTTCGCAATGTAGCTCGGCCAAAGAAATGTGGGACATCTTGGAGGTCACACATGAAGGCACAAATGATGTAAAGAGAGCTAGGAAGCATGCTCTAATCCAAGAGTATGAACTCTTCAGAATGCAGAAGGGGGAATCAATATGTGATGTGAAAAAGAGGTTCTCTCATATTGTGAATCACCTTATAAGTCTTGGAAAGAAGTTTGATGAAGAGGAACTCAACATCAAGGTGTGCTGAAGTGTCTTGACAGAACATGGCAACCAAAGGTGACTGCCATTTCAGAATCAAAGGATCTCACCTCATTGACTATGGCATCTCTTTTTTATGGCAAACTAAGAGAGCATGAAATGGAGATTCAAAGGCTTGCTGTTCAAGAGAGTGAAGACAAGCATAACAAGAGCATAACACTCAAAGCTAGCAAACAACAACATGTTTCCAGTGAAAGTGAAGAGGAGAACATAAGTTTGCTATCAAGAAAATTCAGCAAGTTCATGAGAAAGAAACAAGCTTCTAAAAGGTATGACTAAAAGAAACCTAGTGAATTTAATTATAACAAGTATACCTGTTATGGTTGTGGTGAACAGGGACGTATTAAGTTTGAATGTCCAAATAATGAAGTCAAAGAAAAGGGAGACTTCAAAAGGGAGAAGAAGGGAAAAACAAAGAAAGCTTATATAACATGGGATGAAAATGATGTCTCATCCTCAAGCTCTTTAGATGATGAAGAAGCAAATCTGTGTCTTCTAGCATCAGTAACAAGTAGTGTGGATTCTAGTTCAACAAGTAAAGGTACCACTTGTGATCAATTGCTTAATGATTTTTATGAAACTCATGATGAAGCCAACCGATTGGCCCTTTCTCTCAACCGGTTGAAAGGATCAACTGGTTAGAAAATAAGATTAAGGATCTTGAGAAAGAGATGTACAACACCAAAGAAGATTTAGAACATCTGGATTTAATCTACAAGAATTCTTGTTGTAGTTATGAAAAAATGAATTGTGAAAATTGTGAACTTCTTAAAGAGAAGATTTGTTATCTTTTGAAAACCTTGGACAAGCTTACATATGGAAGGTCCAACTTTGAAAATGTTTTAGCCTCACAAAAAAGTGTCTTTGGAAAAGCAGGTTTGGGCCAAAGAAAAGAGAAAATAATTGCAAAACCTTTTTCAAATTTTCCAGAAAAACAATCGGTTAAAAAATCGTTTCAACCGGTTGTTACATGCTTCTATTGCATGAAGAAAGGGCATTCTGTCAGGTATTGCAGGTTTCGTAAATCTCTTGTACCTAAAGGAATCTATAAGTGGATTCCAAGATGTATTGTCAATACAAAAGATAAATCTAACACTGAAGCTCCCAAATTCTTCAAGGGATCAAATCTTAAGATTTGACAAAGTTCTTTTTTGGAGATTTCTAATTTCTTTTGAAAGGTTCAGCAAGGACTGGATGTTCTGTACTTGTCAACATATCAGGATCTTGTGCTGATTTCCTTGAGCTTCTGTAATTAGAAAATCAGTAATCTAGGGATTTAAACTCTTATTCTTTGTTAAGAGCTATCAATGTACGAAATTCAATTCAATATGCTTCTTTGTGTCTCTAAGAATGATTTCTATGTGCTTCATCTTCTCCGCATATGTTTTATAGCTTGAAATTATGTGAAAACCTAATAATTACATGCAACATGTGTTTCTGGTTTAAAATAATGTTTTTTTTTTCAGAACAGAAATTTAACCGATTGTTTCCTCGAAACAACTGATTATTTTTGTCAGGTAAGCTCTGGATGAATCTGTTTTTGATTTTTTTTTTAATTTTGGGTTTTGTGATTCTGTTAAACCTAATGACGTGTATGGTCAAACTTTTTTTAATTGATGTTTGAATACAATTTAACACTGGTACATTAGCTTTTAATAGATCAAATCTCTACCTATCTTGAAAATCAAATTTGTCTTAAATGCCTGGTCAAATATCACATGTGAATTTGCACTTTCTGATTTGACTGACTATGTCAGCTTTATTGCTAAGATTTGATTCGTTTTTGTGATGAATACTTTCTACTTTGATCAGGGGTTCTTTGCTATAAAACCCAATGCATTTAGCTACAGTTTTCACTCACAAATAGCCGGTTAAACTAGAACTGTTATTTCTATCTTCAAAAGTTCTTCTTTGCAGAAACTATTTCTGATTCAAGCAATGGCTGGAACTCCTCCCTCTACAAAAAGAATGAAGTCCAGGGGTGTCAAAAGTTCTGGAAAGCTTGAAGGCTGGTTTGCAGGGGATACCAATCTCATCAGCAAGTACCTACTAGAGACTAGTAGAAAAAATGTGAATACTCCAAAGGTTGTTTCCTTCTCTTGGATGAAACAACAGAAGTTAGATTCTGTAAGGAGTGTCCTCAAAGAACAAAAGTTGAAAAGATTTCTGAAAATCACATGGAACATTTATCCTGATCTTGTAAAGGTATTCTACACTAACCTTACTTTTGATGGTGACTCACTTATTTCTCATGTCAAATGTGTAGATATGGTTATTACAAATGAGGTATGGTCTGCTGTGACAGGGTTGAAGTCCTCTGGTCTAAGTATCAATAGGGGAAACCTTGGAATTGTGGAAGATTTTAATAAAATCCAATTTTACAAGAGTTGTCTCAAGAATCCCCACTACAAAGTGAGGAATTTTTCTGTTGGAGGATTGAAGCTTGATGAAAGACTTGTGGCCTTCATAGTTTCATGGATTCTCACACCTAGGGGGAGCAACCACTCAACTCTTTCTGAAGAAGATCTCCCCATGATCTACTGCATCATGAATAAAGTGAAGATCAACTGGATTCACACTATCAAAGAGCATATGCGAAAAGCCATGAGGTTTTGTGATTTTCATTATCCTTATGCTATTTTGATTTCTAAATTCCTTCACTATTTTGAAGTGGATATAGAAGGAGAGCTAGCAGAAGTTATCAAGCCCTCCAACGAAATCAATAGTGGATCCCTAAGCAAAATGAGGTTTACTAAGATTGGTGGAAGATGGGTAAGCAAATATGGTGGAAGATGGGTAAGCAAATATGGTGGAACAATTGAAGGAAATGAAGCTGAAGAGGCAGCAATGCAAGATGATCCTGCTGCTGGACCTCAAAAAGGAATGTATCATGATATCAACATGGAGGAAAGGATGCCAAGCATGTCATCCTTTGAAATGCAAATGCTGAATAGAATGGACACCTTTGCCGATAATCAAAGGAATCTCTATGATATATGCGAATCAAGGTTTACAAACATGGACACAAGGTTCTCTACTCTGGATGAACAAATTGAAGAAGTTCAGAGGCAGATTCTGGAACTACAATTTCAAAGGGAGGATAGCCCTTCCTTTTAGTTCAAAAGTTTTTTTCTTTTATGTTGTTTTTTAAAACTACCTTTTTGTCTATTTGATGAGACAAATAGGGGGAGAAGTATTGGGCTTTGTAATGTTCTTAATATTGTTTTATTGCTTTTGAACATTGCTTTATTATTTGCCTTTATAAACTGTTGTATCTAGTTTATTGTTTTGCTGTTATTTTTGGTTTTTAGCAGAATTTCAACCGGTTATCTCTGTATTATAACCGATTGTTCTCGTATGGTTCTGCTTCTTTTGAAAACTGATATAAAGTGTATATCTTTTTGGACAAGACTATTATGTGTTTGTTCAGTGCTTGCAGGATTCAACAGATTCTAAACAAAGAACATTTCCAAAAGCTCCCAAGGATTTGTCTCCATCAAATAGGAGGAGATTGTTGAAGATGGGAAGCTTTGATGTGCCAAATCCAAGTGAAGCCTGAAGCTGGGTGATGTTTTGGGTTTAGGTTTTGGTTTGGGGTTTAGAATCTTTGTAAGATTAGTTTTGAATCTCAGACAAAGCTCATTTCAATAAGTTTTAAAGATTAAAGTGTTTTTCCATGCAAATGGAAAAACAACCGATTAAATCGATTGTTTGTAACTTAGCTGGAAAATAAGGTTTTACAACTGTTTTATAACTGACAAGAGCATTCAACCGGTTAATTCGTTGTTTTAACCGATTAAATGTGTGTGCTTGTAACAGTTTTTTCAAAATCTGTTTTTAACTGATTTGCTCTAACGTTAACATTTCAAGTATTATAAATATGTGTTTGGTTCAAACGTTTAAAAGATGATGAAATAGAAAATTTTGATACTCTAAGCTGAGATTGATTTGAGAGATTACGAAACCGTTTGTGAAAAGGTTTCAACCAAGTTTTTAGCAAGATTGCCTTATGCTTTGCTGTTTTTGAAAGAACTGATCAATAGGTTGTTGGTCTTTTGTGTCTTACCAGGTGTTTTCTAATCTTGTTCAAGTTCTTGTAATTGTTCATATAACTTTCTGTATAATTGTGTAAAATCTTGTAAAGTCTGTGGGATTCGGCTTGAGGTGGTTGTTGTGTGCAAGAAGGGTGAGTAGGCTTCGTGGGATTCAAAGTCACCTTCTTGTGTGTGGTGTTTGTGTAATCTATGATTGATTGCATAGTGGAAAATCAGTGGTTTGACTGAGGACTGGATGTAGCTCTGTGATTGAGTGAACCAGTATAATCTGTGTGTGTAATTCTCTCTATCTCATCTCTTATTAAACTATTTGTATTTTCCGTTGTCATAAACAACCGGTTAAATCGTAACTTTAACCGATTAAATTTATGATTCCATTTTTTGTTTGGTTATTGAATTGGTTTTCTTAACTGCTTTTATGTGTTGTTTGTTAAAGCTTTATTCTAAGCAAAGTATTTACGAAAATAGTTTGAAAACAATTCATCCCTCTCTTGTTGTAGCCATTAAACCTAACAGTTACAGCTCGAGACTAGGGGGCTTGTGTACCGACCAGTCCTCGCTCATCGACTGACCTCAGACATCGCACACCGGTACCTGATAGTAAAGATGGGCCATGTAAGGTGGCCCCCAGATACACATATCAGGGTGTTGGTCAATCTTCGGATATCGGTACCATAAACCTCGACGTTGGAGATCGACATCAAACCTCGCCATAAGAGGGAGAGATCAGACGTCGACGGTTTATACAGTTATATTGGGCCACGCAAGGTGAGTCCCGGAATTACACAGATTATCAGTTGAAAGCATCAGATATGAGGGAAGCCTAAGTCACGAGGGATCCATGCAAGTGGTGTGTATAGCGCATTCAGGTGCGACACGAGTAAATAGTTCCGAGAAACGCTAAGGTCCATTAGGGTTAGGGTTTCCAAAGGAAGATGCATGCATGGCACGTGAATACTGCGGGCACCCATAGAAAAGATGGCCCCAGAGACTTAGTGAACAAGTTAGTACCCAGGCGGCCATTCTCTTAGCGTTGCAGTCCAGTTAAGGGAAGTTCTGTGTGCCAGATTACACTAAGATTATGTAATAGCGACGCAGGGACATTCTCCAAGGAGCCCTAGACATGGGTAAAGGAACAAAGGTAAAACCTAGTTTCAACCTATATAAAGGGTGCTAATAACCCTAGCAAGGCACATCAGTTGTGCCTTCATGTGTGACCTCCAAGATGTCCCACATTTCTTTAGCAGAGCTGCATTGTAAAACCTTGAAAAACTCATCACAGCTTAGAGCAGATGTTATTATATTCTTCGTTATCCAATCAAATTTAACTTTCTTACTTTTTGCTTCAGTCTACTCAGATGAAGGTTTATCAACTAAAACATCATCTTTCTTAACTTGAGGTACAAAATGACCATTTTCAATTGACTCCCAAATACCCTTATTAGTTGAGTGTATAAAGATTTTCATTCTTACTTTCCAAAACTGGTAATTAACCCCACAAAACAGTCGTGGTCTATTTATAGAAGCACCTTCCCCAAAAGGCATTTTATCAGCCATCAAAAAGATTTTCAGAAAACAGAAAAAAAAACTTGAGTAACTTTCAATAACCTAGCTCTTGATGCCAATTGTTAGAAATGATGGCTTAAACAAGAGGGGGTGAATTGTTTATAAAAGCTTTTCGAAAATATTTGATTAAGAATGAATCTTTATCAAACACACACAGATAAGCAATCAAACACAGAAACTGTTGCAGAATTATAACCGGTTAATATTTCGTTTTAATCGATTGTTCTTATGGCAGCAGAAGCAATTTATATCAAACAGTTTCAAGTGAAAGCAGAGATAGAGAGATACGAACACAGAGAGTTATACTGGTTCACTCAACCTTGAGCTACATCCAGTCCTCAGTCAAATCACTGATTATTCCACTATGCAACCAATCACAAATTACAAAAAACCACACCACAAAGAGGTGACTTTGAACCCCACAAAGCCTACTCACCCTCTTTGCACACAACACACACCTCAAGCCAGAAGACTTTACAAGATTTTACAAACACGTTCACAGAGTGTAATATGAACAATTACAAGAAACTAAGTAAGGGTAGAAAACACTTGGAATTACAGTAAACCAGAAGCCCTATGATCAGTTCTTGAATCACAGCAAAGCTCAAAAGCAATCCTGCTAAACTTGAAAAACTCATTTTCACAAATAGATTGTAATCTCTCTTTTAGATCTCAAATCAGAATGTAAAACTTCTACATTTCTCTCTTTAAACATTTGAAAGAAGGTTATATTTATAACCTTTGAAAAGCTACCGTTTAAGGCAGATTTGAACAACTGAATAAGTTAAAACAGGTTTTCAAAATACTGTTATGAAAACTCACTTTTAATCGGTTGAAACCACGATTTAACCGATTGAATGGTTTCAGCAGTTACACAACTGATTCAAAAGACAGTTTCAAAACTGCTTTGCCAGCTAAGTGACAAACAACTGATTGTCTTGAAACTTTAATCGGTTTTTTTTCCCTTTGCATGGAAAAAACATTTAGTTCTTTAAAACAGATTGAAACAGGCTTTGTGTACGAATCAAGGACTGATCTTACAAAGATTCTAAACCCCATAACTAAACCCAAACCTAAAAAGCAGCACAACTCTAGGTTCCATGAGGATTTGATACATCAAAGCTTCCCATCTTCAACAATGAAGACCATCCAAACTTGCGATAACGTCTTCATATGCTTCCTTAATATCCTCCATGGTCTACCAGTTGTAGTTGTTTGATAAGTGTGGTTGGCCGGTTGACTCGGTCGCTGGTTGACTCGAACGACAGCCTTAGGCCCGTTTGTCTCCTCCTGAGGGTCGAACTTCCTTGGGTTGAAGAACGCTTTCCTGCAAAGACAAAAGAACACTCTATTCCGCTGCGTCGTCTGTGGTGGTTCGATGTGTCCTCAGGGTCTCCTGTATGACTGTCCTTTGTCTAGCCCCCTTGCCTAAACTGACGAGCTTTGCTAGCAAGTCAGCTCAAACATTCTGTTCTTGAGGGACATGTACTAACTCGAACACTGCGAAAGTCTCTTTCAAAATCTGAACATACTGTAGGTATGCGACCATCTTGGGGTCCTTGGCATGGTACTCTTTTTAACCTGTCCTGTTACCAGCAGAGAGTCATTCTTTGCTATCAAACTTTTCGCCCCCATCTCCTTGGCTAGCAACATTCCAACTATGAGGGCCTCATACTCTGCCTGGTTATTGTTGTACTTGAAAGCAAACTGTAGGGCCGGCTCGATCATCAACCCGTTCGGTCCTTCCAAGATGACACCAACCCCACTCCCCTGTTAGTTAGAGGACCCATCTACGGAGAGGACCCACCTTAAATATGCTCCTTCTTAGTATGTGGCTTCTGAGGAGAGCTCTACCACGAAGTCAGCGTAAACCTGGCCTTTGATAGGGCCTCTAGGTTCGTACTGCACATCGAACTCTGATAGTTCCACAGTCCAACGCACCATTCTTCCTGCCACATCAGGTTTTTGTAAGACCTTGTGAATGGGCAGGTCTGTCATCACGATCACCGTGAAGCTCTGGAAGTAGTGGCGAAGCCTTCGTGCTGAAAACGCTACCGCTAAAGTTGCCTTCTTTATGGCCTGGTACCTTACCTGAGGCCCTTGGAGCACTTTACTCACGAAGTATATTGGTCTTTGTACCTGGTCCTTCTCCTGGACTAGGACTGAACTGATCGCCCAATCTGTGACTGCAAAGTACAACCGAAGCAGGGTGCCAGGTTGTGGCTTGCACAGTACTCGGGGGGTGGCCAAGTATTCCTTCAATTTGAGGAAGGATTCATCACACTCCTTGGTCCAAATGAACCTGCTATTTCTCTTGAGGCATTGGAAATAGGGATGCCCCTTGTCTCCCCCTGCTGACACGAATCTGGATAGAGCGGCCATCTGCCCTGTCAGGTGCTGCACTTCCTTCACCGAGATCGGGATGCACATAGCTATGATTGCAGCGCACTTCTCTGGGTTTTCTTTTATCCCACGTTCAGTGAGTAGGAACCCTAAGAACTTGCCTGCTTTCACCCCAAACACACACTTTTCGGGGTTCAGCTTCAACCTGTATTTAGCTATTGTGGTAAATAACTCTTCCAAATTGATGACGTGTTGGTCTTTCACCTAGGAAGTGACCACCATGTCGGCCACGTATGCCTGGACATTTCGCCCTATCATGGGCGCAAGTACTCTATCCATCAGCTGCTGGTAGGTCGCCTCTGCATTCTTCAGCCCGAAGGGCAGCACTTTGTAACAGTAACAGGAGAGCTCCGTCATGAATGTCGTCTTGCATTTGTCCCTGGGATGCATGCAGATTTGGTTGTACCCTGAGAAAGCACCAGGAAGCTAAGGAGTCTACACCCTGAGGCACTGTCTACTAGGGCGTCGATGCTAGGCAGCGGGTAGGAGTCCTTCGGGCAGGATTTATTAAGATCTGTGAAGTCCACTGACATCCACCACTTCCCGTTGACCTTCTTGACCAACATTACGCTCGACAACCACTCTGGCTATTGTATCTCATTGATGTGGCCATCACTCAGCAGCTTCTGGGTCTCTTCTCTGATGACTTGTCATCTGTCATCGTTGAACTTCCTTCGTCATTGGCGGACAGGTCGGACCTTTGGGTCCATGGTGAGGCAATGGCATAGGAAGTCGGGATCGATGCTGGGCTTAACCGCGGCTGACCATGCGAAAGCATCCATGTGTCGTGTTATGACCTCGACAATCGGGTCCTGTGCCTCTTGGCCCAAAGACCGGCCAAGCTTGAACTTCTTACCCCTGATCTCCCTTTCCAACACTTCCCCTACAGGCTCGGGTCGTTTCTCCTGAGCGATCGAGACAGATGATCCCTTCTTCGACTTAGCATACCCCCCTCTTCGTCTTTCTCCTCTCAATGAAAGCACCAGGGATGGCTGGTATCACAGTGTCCATGATCACCTGATAGAATGGCATGGGGCGAGCCCCAACTAGCAACGACGGGGTTCGCTCATCCACAGTACGCTCTCCTATGTTCTGCAAATTCCTGCGTAGTTCCTCATTGGTTCTACACAACTCTTCATTGTTTGCTTGCGATCTGGCCAGATCAACCAGGAAACGATCTTGGTCAACTCTAGACGCTGCTACCGCCTCCTGAAGGGCGCGTATGGTCTCCATGAGTTGTTGCATGGAGACGTTGTCCCCTCATGAGGGCATAACAGATCCTTGTCTCGTGCTCCTCATGTTGTTGGTGGCTCTCAACACGATTGCGGATGAGACCTAGTTTTATCGGGCCACACGGTGGGCACCAAATGTTCTCGCCGGTTGACTCGGTCGCTGGTTGACTAGAACGGCAGCCTCAGGTCCACCTATCTCCTTTTGAGGGTCGAACTTCCTTGGGTCGAAGAACACTTTCCTGCAAAGACAAAAAGGTGCCCTGGCGGTCGTTTGCACTCTGACGCTCAAGTCAGTAAGGGCTAAAGAAATAGTAATGTGTGTAAAGCGGTTTCAATCCTAGAAACGGCGTACCTTGCTAGGATTCTTACCACCCTATTTATAGGTTGTAACTAGGGTTACTTATGTGATGCTCCCACGTCTCTTAGTGGGCTTAGGGTTCCATGGAGAATGTTCTTGTGCCGCCATTACACAATCTTAGTGTAATCTGGCCATAAGACTTCCCTTTTCTGGAGTGCATAAACTTAATAGCGTGGCCACCAAGGTACTTACTCACGTACCAGCGCTGCGATATCATCTGTTCTGTGGGTGCCCTAAGTACTCACGTGTCATGCATGCAGTCTTTCCCTGGAAACCCTAACCCTAACGGGCCTTAGCTCCTCCAAGGAACACTTGTTAACTCATACTGTTTGCGGGGCCCAGCTTATGTGGCCCATTATTACTGTTGGACCACCGAGGACCGATGTCTTTCTCTAGCGTCGATGACTGATGTCTTTCTTTGGCGCTTGTATAGTCATCATTAAAGCCACCAAATTGATCCTTCATCTGGTGATATGTGCAATCCTCATCTCTTCTTAACTGCAAAGGGTCACCCAAGAATTCACTAATGGACTCCTTGTCAAAAGGTACCCATCGCCCTCGTACTCTTGATCCCAAATCTTGAGTTCCATCTTCTCTTGCCCAAGCATTTGCATAAAATTCATGTACCACATTAGGATCATACATTTGTAAAGACTCAGCTAGCCTCATCCAATTTCTTCTTTGCAAGCCCCCTAAGAGTAGGTCATATTGTTTAGGTAGCAATTATACTATTCTCTTTGGAATAAAAGTCCAATTCTTTATATTTTCCTACCTTTTCTACTTTTCTTTGCTTCCAAACCCTGCTTCGTGTTGGAGGCTTTGGCGACTCTATTCTCACTCTTTTCCCTTTGGTCGTTTGAGCTGCAATACTCTTAGTCCGACCCATAGCGAAAATTTTTAAATGAGACACAACCTATTTCTCATATATCATCATCAATCCAAATATCAATTCAAAATTTAACTAATCTCATGTAATTTCCATAGAAACATGTGTATAAAACCCTTTTCATGCATTGTTAATTAACTATCCATATGCAAAAACCACAAGCCCAAATTAATTTTCACAAGGTATTTTAACAAACACCTTTCGTGCATGCTTCACTTTGGCTGCAAAAGGGTAAGATTTCTAAAACTAATCATCCAAAATGAAATAATCAACAATCAATCATACCAACAAAATCTATAAAGCAAAGAGGTTAACTTCATTTATCATAATCCTTTGAAAACTAAAAACACAAAAACCCCCGAACTTTAAACCCCAAAAACAGAAATCCATGATTAGAGCAAAATATAGAGATAAAAGACTTACTAGGAACACAGTGATCAAAGATTTCAAGTTTGAAAGAGGAACAATGAAATATTAGAGCGGAAATAAGCTATCACAAAGCAAAAACGAGAGCTTCTCACCAAGGTTTTTTAAGTGAATGGCACCACTGAACCCTAAATCCGCGTTTTTAATAACGTTGTCAGAGTCTTCTCGCTTAAGCGAGATATTACACTCGAGAGCACACAAAATTTTGTGCCATTCTCGCTTGAGCGAGATGGTTCCAGAGCACCAACTTTTTTCGTACTTTCTCGCTTGAGCGAGAATGCCATAATGAGCTTGCCCAATTCTTCTTATTTATGGGACAACAGTTAATATAAAACATCTAAACCTACTTTAACAAAAATAAACAATCAAATTTACTGGGTTGCCTCCTAGCAAGCCCTTTTTTAGCGTCATATAACTTGACGAAAGTTTTTATCAATGGGGATAATTATTTTGTTTGGCCAGTGCTCTTGTTCTCACTTTTGTTTTTCTTGAATATGACGCTTCAACTTCGATTGTTCCATCCATGTTTAACTTCTTGACAACCCACAATTTCTTCGTCTTCTTCATTCCTTTACCTCTACCCGCGTTGAGCATGATAGGTTGTCTTGGTTGATATTCATCTTTTTCCACTGGTTTCCCTTGATTGTTTTGGTCTCCTTTTGTCTCTAACTTTTCATGATATGTAACTTCCTCCTTTGGCTTTGAGCCTTCCATCTGCTTGTCAGTTATAAGGATGACCTCTTCTTTGGAAATCTTTTCTTGTCTCCCATTCTTATATGCAATACAGTCAGTCACATCTTTAAAAAGATTAAATCTTACCTCGTCCTCCTTAGACCTTAATCTAAGTTCTCTTTTATCCACATCCATTATGATTATAACAGTCTTCATAGAAGGTCTGCCGAGAATCAAAGGGACCTCTTCGTCTTCCTTCATGTCCAAGATCACAAAATATATCAAAAATAGGAACTTGTCTACCTTCATAAGAACATCTTCTACCACACCATAGGGATGTTTCATAGTTCTGTCAGCCAGTTGTAACTGCATCTTGGTGGGTTTAACCTCCAAGTCACCTATCTATCTTAACATGGTTAATGGCATCAAATTTATACTTGACCCTAAATCCAATAAGGCATTAACCACAATTAAATCACCAATTGACACAAAAATAGTAAAACTCCCTTGATCCTTGAATTTCTTTAACAAGTCTTTTAGCCTTAAAGTATTGCTTCCAGCTGTCGGATGTATATCTTTGTCTTCAAAACAACATATCTTCCTTCTAATTCCTTCAAAAAATGTTTGTTTCTCTGATCATCCTGCAAAATAATTTTGTGGAAGCAATTTATCAGAAAAAAAAATCCTTTCTTTTCTTTTTTTTACAGGCATAAGAGAATGGGATAATTCTTTTGAAACTCTACTCTCTACAACTTCATATTTTTCTCCCTTTTTTTTTTCTATTTTCTACTTTTTCTTCCTCAACCTTCACTATCTCACCATCTCTCTCTCTTATTTTGTTTTTATCACTCTCAGTAGTGATTTTATTACAATGCTCCTCAGGGTTGATTGTGGTGTTGGCTGAGAATTGGCCAATTTGTCCCTCTGCAATTTGGGCAATTTGTTTGCCCATCTGTCCCATCTGAATCTCCATACTCCTATTCGTGGCCATGCTATTTTCCTGAGTGCTCACAATCTTTGTCAGAGCGTCTTCAACTTTACTCATTCTCTCAGGCATGGATGCATAATTAGATTTATGTTGTTGTTGGAAAGGTCCTTGCTTATTGGATGAACTATAATCTTGCTTCCACCCAAAATTTTGATTTTGATTTTTTTTCCAACATTGAGAATAATTGTTGGAAAAATCACCTTGCCTTCCTTGATTGCCCATATAATTTACCTCAGCTTCAGGTGAGTAGATCTGATAAGAACAATGACCATAGGATGATCAACTCCACAAAAATCACACCTGATTGATGGAGTCTGACTTTATGATGAGTGAATCACATGCAACTTTTGGGGTAGTTTTGCCATCTGTGCGATCAACTGCTCAATCTTACAGTGTTTACTTACAATAATCCTCTCTTTTGATGACCTTTTCTGTCATGTTGAGCCTGATAATCAGTTGTGGCCAAAGCATCAATAATTCTCGTTGCTTGTTCTTCATCAACAACCATCATTGTGTCACGAACTACGACATCTAGGAGCATATTCGTATCTGATCTAAGACTATTAATGAATATGCCAGCTGAGCAATTTCTTCAGACCCATGATTTGGAAATTTCCTCAACATCATTTTGAATCTCTCCTATGTCTCACAAAAAGATTCTTCTGCTCTTTGTCTGAACATAGAGATTTCAGACTTAGCTTTAATGTAACGAGAAATTGGCTTCTACATCCTTTCATCTGGTTAGGCTCTGATTAGGATGTGATTTAAGCCACTCATTTTCTTTCCCTGCCAAAGAAAATGGAAACAAATGCATATACACATTCTCAAGATCACCTGACTGAAAACCCATAGTTCCAGCCAATTCATAAAATGTAGACAAATGTGTTTGGGGATCCTCATGATCCATCACCGTGAATTGATTGGTACTAATGAGGGTGAGGAAGGCAGACTTCATCTCCAAGGCCCTGTTAGTAGCAGGTATTGCAATGCTAGAAAAGTGTCTAGGCCCTTAGTGTATGGCGTAGTCTCCAGGAGTCCTCCTAGGAGGTGGTGCTTCCTCCGCCATGATGTTATCCTCCTGAAAAGTATAAATGGAAAAAGAAGAAGTTGTTGAAGAATCCTCTCTTATGTGTTCTTGCTTCTCTTTTGCCTTTGACTTCCTGTTTTTTCTAGCTAACCTTTCAATTTCTGCTTCAAATAACAATTGGTCTTTTGGAATCCGACCTCTCAATATCATATAAAAACAACTAATTTAAGGGTTAGCAGAAAAATTCACAAGCAGTAACTGAATATTTGTATTTTATATTTTGTTTTTTTTTTGAAAATTTTAAACAATAAACAAAAAATTAAAAACAAATAAATAAATAAAAGAAAATTCAAATTAAATCAGAAAATAAATAGAAACAAATAAAAGCAATAAAAAATAAGACTTAAAACAATAAAAACAAAAATAACCAATATGAAAAAATAAACACAATAAAAACAAATCAAAACAATTAAGATATTCACAATATTTATAAAATTATACTCAACAAATCAAACATGTTCCCGGCAACGGCGCCAAAAACTTAATGACATTCTACGACAAGTGCATCGCGTTGTCAGAACTAATAATTTGTCCTAAGGACGAATATCGATCCCACAAAGAACACTAAATTATCAAGTACAATTACTCACTAAATATAAACATAACAATTAAAAGTGTGTTGAAAGTGGTTGTATTGGCGATGATTAATAAGAAAACAAACAAAGAATTGGTTGCTTCAATTTGGAAAAATAGGGATTAGGTTTCATCTTTTCTCACTCTTATATATTTTTATTAGCATGTTAACATTATGTTCTTTGATTGAAATTAATGCTCGTAGAAAAGTAATTTAAATTTATTCCTCGCATATAAAATTATTAAGAATTTTTCCTAAATATCGATTCCTCGCATATTTATAAAAACAACTTATAATCACGCTCAGACGTTAATATTAATTAACATTTCGAGTCTATTCCTAACACTCAAATATTTTAAGTATTGTTGTTTAGGTCTGAACCCTAAAAATACTTTCTAATCAGATTTAAGATTCTCAAACATGTCACAACTATTTAGAAGCAAAACAACAATACCAATAATCAATCAAGAACATAATATTATATCATATTTAAATATCACCTTAATACATAAGAGTTTGAACAGATTACTCTTAATCCCAAAGGTTAGAACTAGCCACCCATATTTCTAGCACTTTCCATTCTCCAAATTGGTTACAAAACACTCAATGCCATCTGGCCTAGGGTTGAGCCTCTAGCCCCCTATTTAACCTAATTTACTAGGGTTAGGTGACTTCCTGCGTTGCGCTGATGGGATGGTTCATAAAACATAAAATTAGCTCAATTAATCTAATGCATTCTCGCTCAACTAGCTTGAGCGAGAATATCTCGCTTGAGCGAGAAAGGCATCAATTTTTGAGAACGTTGTTGGAGCTCCCTCGCTCAAGCAAGATATAGCTCGCTTGAGCGAGAACTCCTATGTTGAGTTGAACTTTTGTTCCTTTTTTTGTGCGTTTCGGGCCTTCCAGCTTTCTCTTTTTAGCTTATATCATTCTTCTTTAGTCCAAATCTCCATTCTTCCATATAAACCTACAATTAACACCAAATATGGGAATAAAATGCTCTTATTCAAATAAAGATCATAAAAATGTAAAAAGGTACAAATTCATAAATTGGGGATCATTTTATATGAATTTTAGCAATTAATACTTATAAGTGCTTGTATTTTAATATGAAGTATTATTGAAATTAGGCATTTATCATCACGACACTTGGAGGGAGAGGAGACTCCAAGATGAGCAGTTAAGATTCGCCACTTAAAGTGTAGAGCGCTCAACATAAGACCCAAATTTTAGGAGACTTGATAAGTGTCTAATTTCAGTAATATTTCATATTAAAATATAGGCACTTATGAGGATTTATTGCTAATTTACATATAAAATAATCCCTAATTTATGAATTTATACCTTTTTACATTTTTT